>Ga0182024_10001830_pt1 | contig 53694 bp, 47 predicted proteins | sample P32metaG_FD_120480 | JGI IMG/M metagenome (GOLD analysis project Ga0182024, IMG submission 120480) | Permafrost microbial communities from Stordalen Mire, Sweden - P3-2 metaG (Illumina Assembly) | ecosystem: Environmental > Terrestrial > Soil > Wetlands > Permafrost | place: Sweden: Stordalen...
ATTGTGCTTCGACAACACCTTGGTGATCGCCGCCGTCAACGTCGTCTTTCCATGATCGATGTGACCGATCGTGCCCACATTCACGTGCGGCTTAGAACGATCAAACTTTTCCTTCGCCATGACTAACCTCAGCCCCTTCTTCTTTTTGCCCTGCCGCTCCGCGGGGGCAATCTATAGTTAAATCCCGTTACGCGCTGCTACCTGACTTGCTCAGTAGTAGGCGTAAAGCTTCAAAAACCTTTGCCGCAAATCGCCCGGCACTTTCTCAAGCCGGGCCAGATACTTCTCCCGGACGAGAGACTGATCGCTCATTGGAAGCGATTCGTACAAGGCCGGGGCATCTTTGCCGAGCAGTCCCTTGGCAAGAATCTCTTCAAACTGGCGAACGCGGAGCTTCTTTCCCGCTACCTGGGCCAGAAACAAGTCGGCGCGGTTGGGGGCGAAAGCCGCCTCAATCCGCGAAGACAACTGCTGAAAGCCCTGCTCATTCTGAACCGGAAACGCCGCCTGCTCGAACATCTCGCCTATTCCTAACCTTGCACAGTCTTTTCAATCACTGGAGCGGGAGACGAGGATCGAACTCGCGACCAACAGCTTGGAAGGCTGTGACTCTACCACTGAGTTACTCCCGCAAAAACAGCTTCTAGCCTTTAGCTCCCAGCTGATTCTTGCCAGTGCGAGCCTTGCGGGCTCGATCCACACCGGCTAGAGGCTAAAAGCTAGCAGCTAATCTTCTGGAGCTGATGACCGGGCTTGAACCGGTGACCTCTCCCTTACCAAGGGAGTGCTCTACCAACTGAGCTACATCAGCCCTGCTTACAAACCTAAACTACTTCAAACCAGACACTTACCGATGCTGGTTTTCACTGCTTCGCCGGATTTTGTCCGCCTCGTGGGCCATTACGGTCCGAAAGACGAATGTTCCGATGATAAACAGCGGAATCCATCGTATTTCGATCTGCCTGCCAAAGACGAAGACCGTGCCGTCGCCAAAGGTAAACCAGATCACTACTGCCAGAATGCCAAAAAGCCCCAGAGCGATCCAGAACTTGCGCTCCGCGCGGGAATCATTTGGCATCCGCTTACAACCTCAAAACAAACCCGCAACTACTGGTGCACAGGGAAGGATTCGAACCTTCGTAGTCCCAAAGGACGGCAGATTTACAGTCTGCTGCCATTAACCACTCGGCCACCTGTGCCCATCTTCAAAATCCGCCGGCAGCACTGCACTTTGGCGCATCGCGCCGCGCCCGGAAACCTCCGGAGCATCGGAGCTAATACCTACGCCTCAGGGGAATTACCGCGGAGGACTGGATTGATCGAGCCAGACAGTGACAACTTCGACTGCCTGCAGGACCAACCCATTAAAACTTTTTGCCCGTCTCAATCTTCCGTTTCGGGCGGCTCGCGAGCCGTGATTGAGTGGAGCTGGCGAAGGGATTTGAACCCCCGACCCTCTGATTACAAATCAGATGCTCTACCAGCTGAGCTACGCCAGCCTTAACCTACCGGAAACCGGCCTGACACCTGAGTTTAGCGGGCGCAACTGCCCCCGCCGCGTTCACGGCACAGAACTCAAGATTAGCACAGGGTCGGCGGGCGGGCAAACTCGGATGGAAGCGTACCGGCAGCCGAAGGCGCGGCTCAGGTTTGGGTCGGTCCGGTCAAGGCTGCAGGGGGTGAATCTGCAAGATTCTCAGAAATAATCTTGAATCCGAGAGAAATTGCATTCAGAATTACGCTTATCATTCTAGGGCTACCCCATGCTCGCAAATTCAAGGGTTATTCAGGAGAAACTTCGTGCGCAAACTAGTTCTAGCGATTGCAATCTTCGTCCTCAGTCCGATGTTACTTCTAGCCCAGCAAGGGCTGGACAATGACGCTGTTGTCAAGATGATGAAAGCAGGGCTTTCAGACGACTTGATTATCTCGACCATCAGCGCACAGCCGGGTAACTTCAACACGTCGGCAGATGGATTGATCGCCCTCAAGAGCGCGGGCGTCAGCGACAAGGTGGTTGCGGCGATCGTGTCTAAAGGCTCCGGGCCAACGCCGGGCGCCGCTGCGGCTCCCGCTCCTGCGCCAACGAGTGCTTCGGGACTTCCGGCGGGTATCGACGAGGTTGGCGTCTACTACCAGGACAAGAACGGCATGTGGGTTGCGTTGATGCCAGAGGTTGTGAACTTCAAGACTGGCGGATTCCTGAAAACACTCGCGACGGATGGAATCGTCAAGGGCGACATCAACGGACACATTCCCGGACCGCACGCAAAGATGAGTCTTACTCTGCCTGTTGTGATGGCCGTCTATGTACAGGAAGGTACGGCTATAACTGAATACCAGCTGCTGCGACTGCGCCCCAGCGGCGGCAATTCGCGCGAGTTTCGCTCGGTGACTGGCGGCGTGGTTCACTCTTCGGGCGGCGCGGCGCGGGATCTGGTCGAATTCGAATCCAAGAAGATTGCACCGCGCGTCTACCAGATCACACTGAAGATCGACGCAGGCAAGGGTGAGTATGGGCTGCTGCCTCCCGGCTCGGTTTCCTCCTCGAATATGGCCAGCGGGGGCAAGATGTACACCATGAGCGTGCCTGAATAGCTGGGCGAATTTTGGCGAGGAGGCGGAACCCGGCGAATCTGGGTTCTGCGTCTCGCCCGCAACGCCGGGTGGTAGGGTAGTTCTGACGGTATTGGATGCTCAGACGAACCCGCAGAACGCTTTGGATTGTGGCTGGTGTGCTGCTGCTGCTGGCTGCGGCTATTTATTTACGCTTCAAAGCTCCGCCCGAAGCGGCGCGGCTGCTGCCTGAGTCGGACGGCATTATTTATGTGAATCTGCGCCCGATTCGCGCGGCGCTGCATAAGAATCTGAAGCCTGTTCCCTTTGCGCCGGAGTATCAAAACTTTGTGAGCGCAACGGGAATTGACTGGGAGCGCGATCTGAACGAGGTCGCGATTGCCCTGCATCGGATGAGCGATCCGAGGGGTCCTAATGGGCCGGTTGCGTATTCGATGGTGCTGGTGGGCAAACTGGACGGCAAGGCGCTGGCCCGTTACCTGGAGGCGCACGCAGCGGGTAGCGAAAGCTACTCCGGGCACACCATTTACAGCCTGCCCAGCGAAGGGCGTACGGTGCGCGTGGCGCAGATCGGTTACGACACGGTGGCTGTGTCGAATACGCCGAGCACGGAGCAGATTCACTCGATGCTGGACCGGCATCGCACCGCGGCGCTTCCCTTCTCCGGATCGACTCTGCTGGCGGAGCACTACTCCGAGATGCCGATTCTTTCGGTTGCGTGGGGCATGGGCCAGATCGGCCTGCCTTTCAGCGAAAACGGCGCGATACATGTCTTTGGCATGGCGCTGCCGCTGGAGCCGGATACGACGTTTCTGGCTTCGGTGCACTGGGCTGGCTCGCTGAAGCTGCGCGTGGTGGAGATTGCGGATTCAGAAGCGACCGCGACCAGGCAGGCAGCGAATCTGAATATTCTGCTGAGCCTGGCGCGAGGAGCTACCACCGGACTTGGGGAGAATGCGGCAAACAGCGGGCTGAAAGAGGTGCTGCGAACGGCAGAGATCACTCAGCATCGTAATCGCGTGGTGGCCAACGCCACTCTGCCGCAGAACCTGCCTGTCGAGCTGCTGAATGGCGCTGGCACTGATGGGTCCGCCAGCTCCCCATCGAAATAAATCGCTCTACTCGGATGCTCTTGTGTATTTGAGCGGGCGACAAATACTTTCGGCAGTCCTTACAATTGGTTCGTCCTGAATGCGTCGTACATGCGTCCCAGGCGGGTGCATGGACGTCCGAGAGAACAGCATTCTCCTCGGGCCCGGTTGTTGTCCGGGTTCATTCCAGCCTTTTTCCATTCCAAAAGGAGTCACATGCGCACCACGATTCTCAGCACTGCACCCCTTCGATTTGCAGTTTTCTGCCTCGCTCCAATCTGCCTGCTCGCTCCTTCTTGTTTCGCCGCGGAACCAGCTGCCGCAGACAAGGCTGCCAGCCCCACCCTGACCGGAAAAGCTGCATTCACCGACTTTGCCCATGAATCTCCGGGAATTCGGCGGCATGTGACTGCGGCCGACCTGCCGGCTCCTGCACCCGGCGAATCTGTGGATCACGGGGCGCATATGGTTCCCCGGCCCAACGGCGTCTGGCCACAGGCTCCCAAGGGCTTCAAAGTAGAGTTGTATGCGACCGACCTCGAAAATCCCCGACTGATTCGGACCGCTCCAAATGGCGATTTGTTCCTGGCGGAAAGCAACGGCAACAAGATCAAGGTCTTTCGCGGCATTGGCGCGGATGGCAAAGTGAAGCAGGTTTCGGAGTTCGCGAGCGGGCTGAATCTGCCGTTCGGCATCAATTTCTACCCGGCTGGCCCGAATCCGAAGTGGGTCTATGTCGGCAATACGGACGGCGTGGTCCGATTCCCCTATAAGAATGGAGACCTGGTCGCCAGCGGGCCGCCGGAGAAGCTGTTTGAACTGCCGGGTGGCGGACATCTTCGCGGTGGCGGCCACTGGACTCGCGACCTGGCCTTCTCCAAGGATGGGACTAAGCTGTTTGCGTCGGTCGGCTCGCTCTCGAATGTCGATGATGTCGACACTCATCCGAACGAGTTTCACCGGGCAAATGTGCTGGAATTCACGCCGGAGGGTAAATTCGTCAAGGTCTATGCGTCGGGCATTCGCAACTGCGTCGGCGAGACGATCAACCCGATCACCGGGGAGCTGTGGTGCTCGACCAACGAGCGCGACGGCCTGGGCAACAACCTTGTTCCGGACTACGTGACGCATGTGCAGGAGGGTGGATTCTACGGCTGGCCGTGGTACTACATGGGAGGGACGGCAGGGAAGGCGGGCGGAGGCCATCAGGATCCCCGGCATGAGGGCAAGCACCCGGAGTTGCAGGCCAAGGTCATCACGCCCGACATTCTGGTCAATCCGCATTTTGCTTCGCTGGAGATGCTGTTCTACGAGGGAAAGCAGTTCCCTGCCGAGTATCATGGCGATGGTTTTGCGGCCGAACATGGGTCGTGGAACCGGGATATCCGCAGCGGGTACGAAGTGATTCGGCTGCCCATGAAAGAGGGTCACGCGACGGGCGAGTATGAGGACTTTCTGACGGGATTTGTGCTTCCCAACGGCGATGTCTGGGGGCGTCCGGTGGGAGTCGCAGTAGCGCCGGATGGGTCGCTGTTTGTCAGCGACGATGGATCGAAGTCCATCTGGCATGTGATCTACACCGGGAAGTGACAGGAAACCAGGTCAACGAAAGAGAGGGGACAGGCCGTTAGCTTGTCCCCTCTCTATTTGTCTTGTTTTTCGGTCCGGAGGCTGAGTCCTGAACCAAGACTGCTGTCTATTTTCCGGGGCGTGCCACTGGCGAAGGTGCCGGCAGGTTGCTGGCAGTGACCTCAGCGTAGGTGGTTCGCAGGTACTTGTGAGGATTCACAGGGACGTTGTTGATACGGACTTCGTAATGCAGATGTGGGCCGGTAGAGCGGCCTGTCTGCCCTACGTAGCCGATGATTTGTCCGCGAACTACGTGCTGGCCTGCGAGGACGATCATGCCGGAGAGGTGTCCGTAGACGGTGTGCACGCCGTGGCCGTGATCGATGATCACTTCGCGACCATAGCCATTGACTTGCGCTGCGGAATCAACCAGGCCATCGCCGGTGGCGCGCACCACCGTGCCTTTAGGTGCGGAAATATCGAGACCAGCGTGGAAGGCCCCCTCCCCATTGAAAGGATCCTCGCGTTCGCCAAAGCTTGAGGTGACGCTACCCTCAACTGGCCAGAGAGATGGCGCGTCCGCGATCTGAGTCCAATCGGTGAGGCTGGAGTTTGTGCCGGAGGTCAGGCCACCCTCAAGGGCGCGAGAAACCCGACCGGACAGGGCCTGGGCGCGGAGTGTATAGAACTGGTCGAGGGAGAGTTTGACCTGTTGCTGATTGACTTCGTCGGTGAGGGCAAGATTGGCCGGGGTGGGGGCCGAGGCTGCCGAGGCGGCGGCGGACTGTTTTCCGCCATTGAGCTTGTTCTGTTTGAGGCCGTAGATGGCGGTGACTTCGCTGGCCAGTGCGCCGAGAGAGGCTACCTGAATATCGCGTTCGTGGGCGACTTCGGCCATGTGCTGATAGTTTTTGCGGAGTGTCTCGCGCTCCTGGCGAACCTGATTGAAGCTCTCTGTTTTCAGTAGCATGCGAGTATAAGACCCGGCCAGACCGACGATAGTAAAGGTTCCTACCAGAGCAGCAGCGACGAAGCCGTACACATACTGGACTGGGAGCGAGATCTTGCGGACGCAGCCATCTTCATCTCTGGCAACAAATAAAATGTAATAGCGCTTACGCAGCATAAAACTCCCTCAACGTCACCTCCGCCAACAGCAAAGTTCAACGGTAGAAATTGTTCCGCGGAACGATTAAGAACTCCGAGCCCCCGCTCAGAACTCTTTCATGCTGAACAGACGTAACCGGATCTGGTAACGCTTATTGTAGAACGGCGAGACTGGATTGCAATCGTTTTCTGGGTCGATCCTTACATTAAGTTTAGACGATTCAAGCCGGATAATGGCCGATTCGCTGCGCCCGGCGCGATATGCTGCAGGAGCAGTGCAATCCAGCAAACCAAATCGGAAGACCTATTTGGACGACGGCGGTAGTAGTGCCCTGGCGGCGGGAGAACTGGCAATTCTTCGCGCGATTCGCCATCGCGCCGGGCGATTACCTTCGCGCGGGGTGCGATTGGGAATCGGAGACGATTGCGCATTACTGAGCGTAAGAGCGGGTGAAGAACTCGCTGTGACTACCGATCTTTCCATTGAGGGGCGGCACTTTCGGCTTGACTGGCACCCGGCGGAGTCGGTGGGGCATCGGACACTTGCTCGAGGGCTGAGCGATCTTGCGGCGATGGGGGCGCGGCCAGTGGCGGCGTTTCTCTCGCTGGGGCTTCCGAGAGAGCTGACGGTGGCGAAGGTAGGCTCGCGGGCATGGGTGGAACGATTTCTTGACGGGTTCATGGGGTTGGCAGCGCAACACGGTGTGCCGCTCGCGGGAGGGGATCTGGCCGAGTCGCCGTTTGCCATCGCGGACATTGTACTGACAGGCGCTGTTCCGCGCGGAGAGGCGATGCTTCGCTCCGGGGCGAGGCCCGGGGATCGGATCTACGTGACTGGAAGCCTGGGCGGCGCGGCGGCAGAGCTGGAGGCGCTTGGGGCTTCGCCGAAGCTATTCGCGCAATGCACTGCTTTGGTTGGAGCGGCCCCACATCTGTATCCTCAGCCGCGTGTGGCGCAGGGGCTCTGGTTGCGCAAACGAGGATTGGCCTCAGCGGCGATGGATGTGAGCGACGGCCTTTCCACGGACCTGACGCATCTCTGCGAGTCCTCAGGCGTCGCCGCGGAGGTCGAAGCGAGCGCTCTACCACTTGGACCGGGGGCGACGCTGCCGAAGGCGTTGCATGGCGGCGAGGACTACGAACTGCTCTTTACTGCACCGGTCTCGGCTCGCATACCTCGGAAGATCGCGGGAGTAAGCCTGACGGCGATAGGCCGCATTGTTTCGTTCAAGGCGGACCGCCCACGCATTATGCTGCGCTCGGCAAATGGGGTTGAGGCGCTTGAGCCGCACGGCTGGGAGCATTTCTCCGGAGGCTGACACAGGTCTGCAGGATCAACTTTGGCTCTTCCAGATTGGCCGCTTTGTGTTCGTACTCAATGCAACTGAAAATCTTCCTCTTCGTCGGAGCCGATTGGCTGCCCGGGTGGCGTAGCCAACGCCGCTGGAGCAGCGAATTTTGTTGGCTCTTTGAGGAACCGGTCGATAGTGTCCAGGGCGCCGGTGATGTGTGCGCTCATGACTTTCTGGCCCTGACCTGTGCTTTTCAATGTGGATTGCAGCCCCAGAATGCCTTGCAGCGCCTCGGCGCGAGCCTCGGCAGAGGCATCGGCTGCAACGGCGAGGGACATTAGGTGATTCAGTACTATCTCCTCGACCGAGAATTGCGTCTGCGCCTCCAGCCCCTTCATTCTCGGGGCGAACCATGTTGCCTTGAATGTCTCGCCAATTAGCTCTTCAAGCCCAGGCAGAGTCGAGTCCTGGGCGTGATATTCGACGAGGCGGCTGGCGCGGGCCGGTTCGAAGAGCAGCGAGGCAGTGAGATTGGCGGCGGCTTCGACCGCGCCTTCCGGGTCGAAGGTCAGGCCTGTGTGGCCACCGAAAGACTCGCGTGTTCGCGGATAGCCGGGTGGCTGCGGAGGCAGCTTTGCCAGCAGCTCTGGTGAAAGGGTCAGGACCTGTGGGTCGATTGTCTTGAGGACTGCGGCCAATGCTTTTCTTTGCCTGTCTGGCGCGAGCATTTCTGTGATCATGCCATCGTCACTGGCGTGGATAGCTCGCACTGCGTAGGTGTAGTCGAGGCCGCCGATAAACTTGGCTGCTGCCTCGGTCTGGTAGCGATGCAGCAGATAGAGCGGGACCAGCGTGTCTTCGAGCTGGGCCATCGGCTCGCCGGGGCGGATGGCGTTTTCGCCAAAGCGGGCCAGAGCGGCTTTGCGGATGCCGAGGATGCGTTCGAGTTCTGCCGGAGCGTCGGGGCCGTTGTCCCAGAGGTGCGCATAGGGATGGGCGCTGCCGAGGGGACGCGAGTCCTCGTCGGTAATGTAGCGGAGACCGTCGGCGACATTCTGCCTGAGCAGCGCGCTGAGGGCTGCGCTTTCGTCCGTGCCTGTTGCGAACTGGCTGTAGCCGTAGCGGATGGCGGCTTTGTCCCAGGCGCCGATTCCGACGGCGTAGGCTTTCTCGAGCGTGGGCCTGCCGGTCGAGTCGAGAGTGATCCAGGGGTGGGGATAGTCCATCACCGATGTTCCCTGCCCCAATGTGGACGCGGCGAAGTTATGCTGCAGGCCAAGGGTATGACCGACCTCGTGCGCGGCGAGCTGGCGGGTGCGGGCGAGCACCATCTGCTCCATCTCGGGCGGGATTGGTTTGCCCTCCATGTAGGGAGCTAGCAAGGCCTCGGCAATCTTGTAATCCTGACGTGCTCGCAGGCTGCCCAGCGTGACCTGGCCCTTGATGATTTCGCCGGTGCGGGGATCGGTGATGGCTTCGCCGTAGCTCCAGCCGCGGGTGGCGCGATGCACCCACTGGATCATGTTGTAGCGGATGTCCATGGGGTCGGCGCCTTCGGGGAGGATTTCGACGCGGAAGGCGTTTTTGAAACCGGCGGCTTCGAAAGCCTGAGCCCACCAGCGGGCTCCCTCGACGAGCGCCGAGCGGATCGGTTCCGGCGCACCGCGATCGACGTAGTAGGTGATCGGCTTGATGGGTTCACTTACCGCTGCATTTGGGTCGCGTTTTTGCAGGCGATGGCGGATGATGAAGCGCTGGTCCATGCGCTCATTCAAAGGAACGGAGTAGTTGCGGAACTGGAAGGGATAGAAGCCGGAGCGCGGATCGAATCTGCGCGGCGTGTAGCCGGCATCGGGCAGCTCGATGAGCGAGGTGTGTTCGCGCAGCGTGATGAAGTGCGGATCGGGCGTTACGGAGGCGACGTATTCGCCCCTGGGCTGGCGCTCTGAGGCAAAGGTGAGAATGGCCTCAACCTCGGTATTCTTTGGGAAGTTCTTTGTGTTGTCGAGCGTGATGGCGCTGCGGTCTTTGTCGATGTGGTAGCTTCCCTGCTTTGTGGCCTCAAGCTGCTCGGCGACTCCGTGCGCGTCGCGCAGGAAGAAGTCTGTTGCGTCGACGAGGACTCGGTTGTTCTCTTCGGCCTCGACCTTGAAGCCCCACAGAACAGATTCGGCGAAGGACTCCTTTACCGCGATGCGCTCTGCTGACTCTGCCGCGCTGGAACGATAGGTCAGGTTGGGCGCGACAAGCAGAATTTTGGGGCCGACGCGCTCGAAATGCACGATGCGTCCCTGGCCGAGCTGGCCGCGGTCGAGGCCGACGTCGTTGGAGCCGAGGCCGTAGGGCAGTTGGTCTAGCAGGAGGAAATCCTTTTCGCCCGCGGGAATCTCCAGATACAACTTGCCTGCCTTTGCATCCCAATCGAGGGGGAAGAGGCCGTCTTTGTGGTCGGCGCCGCTGACAATCTCAGAAAAAGTCTTCGGTTTCTCGGTTCGATCCGGTGCCTGTGCAGCGGCAGATACGATGGGAACGGCCAGAGACAGGGACAGGAAACCGATTGCGCGCAGGAACACTTGGAGCCTCCTCGTAAATCTGAATGCTTTCATTCTTTCTACCAAGAAATTATGGCGGGGGTCTGAGAACGTCTTCTTTTCGAATGCTCACCGGGATGGCGAATCGACTCTGCGCAAAGTTCGGCTCGAAGCGCTTATGCTCTATGGGGGTGGTTATTATGGCGACGCAGGCAGAGATTGACGAGCTTTTCAAGCAGACACTTGAAGGCGACTATGACGACGAGGATGACGAAGGCGGTCCGTGGGAAGCGATAAGCAAGCTGCAGGCCATCGCCAGCCGCGAGGTTTTCGACAAAGCTGTGCGATGGTGCCGCGACAAGAAGCCGGCCAAGCGGCGGCGCGGTGTCGACATTCTGGCGCAGTTGGGTAAGACGGATGAGCACAAGGCTGTCGTCTTTGCCGACGAGATTTATCCGATCATTGTCAGCGTGCTTGAGGACGAGTTGGATCTGCAGGTGATCGACTCGTGCCTGGTGGCACTGGGGCATCTGGGCAATCCCGCAGGGCTGCCGTTGATTCTGGAGCATCGCAAGAACTCCGACCCTGACGTGCGCTTTGCCGTGGCCTTTGCGCTGGGGTCCTTCGCTGACGATCCTGCCGCAATTCGGGCACTGCTGGAGCTGATGGACGATCCCGATCCGGACATTCGCGACTGGGCGACCTTTGGTCTTGGCGTGCAGGGCAGCGCGGATACACCGGAGATTCGCGAGGCGCTGATCGAGCGATTGGATGATGGGAATCCCGATACGCGCGAGGAAGCTGTCGCCGGACTGGGCAAACGAAAAGAGCTTCGCGTGCTGCCCGACCTGATCGAGCTGCTGCAGCAGGAAGAGGTTTCGTACGGCGTGGTCGAAGCGGCCTGCCAGATGCTGGACCTGCCGGAGATCAATGAAGCGTGGAGCGCCGACGAATACATCGAGGCGCTGAGTAGCCGCTACGCCGACGAGTTGGAGCGATACAGCTAGCGCCAGACTTGCCTTCGCGCCTGCCTAGGCAAGCCCGACTATCATGCAATAGAGCATGGAGACCAAGGGAACACGAGTGGGCTTTGCATCTTCGCCGACCGCGCGTACTGCGGACCGGAGTGTGACAAGATGCTTCCGTTAGTCGAAGAGGGAGCCGCTTTGAACCTCGGTATCCCCAGCGTTTGTGAGTGCGTCGAGCAGTTTGTGGAAGGCTGAAGCATGATTGCGACAATCTTCGACGGCACCTTTCCGCATCATTGGACGGCCGAAGTGTTGCCCCATCGTCCGATGATTTTGCCGAGCCGCCACTATGTCTATCCCGCGGCAGCGGAGGAGGTCGAGAAGGGCGCGCTCGAGGTGCTGGTGCAGCCGGGGGCCGGTGAAGGACAAGAGAAGCCGCAACCATTCCTTGCTACCTGTGCTCTGGGTTTTCGAGATCCGGCGGCGCCGTCCGGATTGTGGTCCATGTCCGATCCGGACTGGCTGTGCGCTGTCTCCGGCGGTTATGCCTACCTGATTGATGTCGCCGATCCGGCCAGGTTCGTCATGCTCAAGTACCGTCCGGTTTTGCAGGTGCTGCCGGTGGCGGAACATGGCCTGCTGCTGTTCATTGGCCACCACGCCGTTCAGGCCTGGGGCCGCGAGGGGGAGGCGTGGCAGTCGGATCGTCTGTCATCGGAGGGCGTTACCATTGATCGCATCGAGGGAACCATTCTCCACGGGCGAGGATGGGACCTGAGGACCGATCAAGACCTCCCCTTCGCCCTCGATCTGACAACGGGCAGTCGAAGATAGCTTCAAATATTCATCCACAAATTTGTGGCTCTCCTCGAATGCCCTTCATCCAACCGCAAGGAGTAACTCATCATGTCTACTGTTTCCGGTCGTGCGTTTCAGGTGAAGTCTGCCGGCGGTGATTTTGAGCTGGTGCAGCGGGAATTTCCAGAACCAGGCCCCGGCCATGTGCGCATTCGCGTACAGGCCTGCGGGGTGTGCCACAGCGATAGCATCACCAAGTATGGGTTGTTTCCCGGCATTGCCTATCCCCGCGTGCCCGGCCACGAAGTCGCGGGCCTTGTCGATGCGGTGGGCACGGGCGTCCATGTCTTCAAGACAGGGCAGCGCGTGGGGCTCGGCTGGCACGGCGGCCATTGCTTCTACTGCACACCCTGCCGGCGAGGCGATTTCATCCTCTGCGAAAACCAGAAGATTTCGGGCATCAGCTATGACGGCGGCTATGCCGATTACGTCCTTGCACCGGCCAACGCGCTGGCCCTGATTCCGGACGATCTGGCGGATGTGGACGCGGCTCCGCTGATGTGCGCGGGCGTGACGACCTTCAACAGCCTGCGGCACAGCGGCGCGAAGCCGGGCGATCTGGTGGCCGTGCTGGGCATCGGCGGTCTGGGCCATCTTGGTGTTCAGTTCGCGGCCAAAGGTGGCTTTCACACTGTGGCCGTCGCGCGCGGACACGACAAGGGGCCGCTGGCCAAAGAGCTTGGCGCTCACCGCTACATCGACAGCACTGCTTCAGACTTTGCGGCGGAGCTGCAGAAGCTGGGCGGGGCTCAAGTGATTCTTTCAACTCTGACCGACGCTCCTTCGCTGACAACGGCGATTGGTGGCCTCGCCCCGAACGGGAAACTGGTCATCCTCGGAGTGCCGGAAAAACCCTTCGAGGTCTCGGCCATCCCTCTGGTGATGGGCAACCGGTCCATCGCAGGCTGGGCCTCCGGCACCGGCATGGACTCCGAAGACACGCTGAACTTCAGCTCGCTCACGGGCGTCAGACCAAAGATCGAAACCTATCCGCTGGATAAGGCTCCGGAGGCCTTTGACCGGATGATGAGCGGCAAGGCGCGCTTCAGAGTGGTGATTACGACGGGGGCTTGAGACCGGGTCGAGTCTCGTTGGAATGTCTGGGCCTGCCGATCGGATTTGATGAGCGGGTCCAGCGTTTTGGTCTACACTTTTCGATCATGGATAACGAACGCATCCGCGCCTTTTGTCTTTCTCTGCCTCATGCGGCGGAGGCTGTTGGCTGGGGGCATCATCTGGTTTTCTGGGTGGGCGACAAAGAGATCGGCGGCAAGATGTTTGCCTTGATCCACCTGGACGACGCAGGGACCGGCGTGGCGTGGTTCCACGCGGGCGCGGAGCACTATCAGGAGTTGCTGGAGATCGAAGGAATCATTCCCGCGCCATACATGGCAAGGGCGCACTGGGTCACGGTGGAACGCTGGGATGTGCTGCGGAGCCGGGAGTGGGAGGATGAGTTGCGTTCTGCACACTCGCTCGTCTACGAAAAGCTCCCAAAACGGACCAAGACGGTGTTGGCCATGCCGGAGAAGGAGCGAACCAAGCTGATCCGCGAGCGCAAAAAGGTGCTGGCAGCCAAGGCGAAGTAAACGGAACTTCGGTTGAGCAATGCGCGTAAGAAGGAGTGGGGCGGCGAATGCGCTGCTTCCGGTTCGCTTTAAGGACGGTTGAGTCGCAATGGTCAAATTTCTTCTGTGGTGTTTGCTGCTTGTCTTCTGCTGGCCGCTGGCGTTGCTGGCGCTGGTTCTCTATCCGATCGTCTGGCTATTGCTGTTGCCCTTCCGCCTTGTGGGCATTGCCGTTGACGGCGCGCTGCAGCTGGTGGCCGCGATCATCTTCCTCCCTGCCCGCATATTGCGTACTGTCTAAGAGATTTCTCGCTATCTAAATCGCTCCTCAAGAGGAACGCACTGCATGCCTCGCAATTCCATCATTGGCGCGCTTTTGCTTGGAGTGTGCCTGCCCGGTGCCGTGTTTGCGCGGACGGAGCCGACCTTTCACGCAGAAACGAACCTGGTGACGCTCACCTTCAGCGCCCGGGATGGCGAAGGGCATTTCGTCGACCGGCTGAGCGCTGACGATTTCTCGGTGTACGAGGATGGCGCGCCGCAGAAGGTGAGCATCTTTTCGCGTGAATCGGAACTGCCGCTCACATTGGGGCTGCTGGTCGACGCTTCGCCCAGCCAGGAGAAATTTCTAAAGCAGCACTTGCGAGACATTCAGGTATTTCTCAGCAGCATTCTGCGGCCACAGGACAAGGCTTTCGCTGTGTGCTTTGGCGATCACCTGCGGCTGGTCAGCGATCTTTCGTCGACTCCCGCCGCGATCATCGACGGCCTCGTGAGGTTCGACAAAGGCTCGCGCGACTTTCCCGAACTGGACCCGGATGATACCCGGTCTGGCGGCAGCGCGGTTTACGATGCCGTCTTCGCCAGCATTACCGAGAAGCTGGCCGCAAACCCGGCGCATCGAAAGGCACTCATTCTTTTCACCGATGGGGAAGAAAACTCCAGCGCTCATGATGAGATCGATACGATCGCAGGCGCGCAGGGGGCCGACACGCTTATCTATGCTGTCCGCTACACGCAGATCAAACACAATAAACTCTCCGTCGACAACCGCCACGGCACAGCGGGTCTGCACCACATGGCGGAGCAGACCGGCGGCCGCGACTTTGATGCGTTGCATACCGAACTCGCCCAAACCTTCCAGCAGATCGGAGACGAGCTTCGCTCGGTTTACTCGATCGGCTACTACTCGACGAACAAGTCGCACGACAACACCTTTCGCAAGATCGTGGTCGAGCCGCATGCCGAGGGAGTCAAGGTGAGAGCCAAGTCCGGCTATTACGCGAGGTAGCTGGTTGAGCGGTGGTTTGCTCTAGCCGCTCCCGCTACAGTAGCTTGGACCGTATGGATGGAGTTTCGCTGCGGCTCGAAGGCAAGGCAGTACTAATCACCGGCGGTTCGCGCGGTATCGGCGCGGAGACGGTGCGGCTGTTTGCGCAGGCCGGGGCGAGAGTCGCCTTCAACTACGTCCAGGCGCGGGAACGGGCTGAGGCACTGGTATCCGAGGTCGCCGCGGCTACTGTTCGGACCGGCGGCTGCGTCGCCTTACAGCAGGAGCTCAGCACTCCGTCTGAGGGGCGGGCGCTCGTGGAGTCAGCCGTGGCCGCTTTTGGCCGTTTGGATGCGCTGGTGGTAAATCATGGCATTTGGCCTTCGAACGATGCGCCGATTGCGGAGATGTCCGAGGCGCAGTGGCGGCGAACGATGGGCGTCAATCTGGATTCAGTCTTTGGCCTGGTGCAGGCGGCAGTGGCGCAGATGCTGCGGCAGGGCCGGCCGGCGCCCGGTGTGCCTGCCGGGCACATCGTGCTGATCAGCTCCACGGCCGGGCAGCGCGGAGAAGCCAACCACGCCGACTACGCCGTGACCAAAGGCGCGCTGATTAGTCTCACCAAGAGCCTGTCGAGCGAGTTAGCGCCACAGGGGATTCTGGTGAACTGCGTAGCTCCGGGCTGGGTGGCGACGGAGATGTCGGCCGCCGCTTTGGATCATCCCGAGGTTGGGCTGAGGATTGCCGCGGGGATTCCCGTGGGCCGGGCAGGAATGACGCAGGAGATCGCCGGGCCAGTCCTCTTTCTGTGTACGCCGCTGGCGGGATTCATCAGCGGCGAAGTGCTGAATGTGAACGGCGGCGCGGTGCTGGTAGGTTAGAGTGCTTGTGGGCCGGAGGAGATGCGAATTTGAAGCGTAGTTTTTTCATCGCGGTGGTAGCGGCAGGCATGGCCGGGACGGCGGTGGGCAGCGTGGCCGCTGCACCCGCTCCAATGCAGCAGGATACCGAAGCAAAAAATGCCGCACAAGCGCGCGCTGCTCTCGATGCCATGGTCAAGGCTCTCGGCGGGGATGCCTGGCTGAACATGCAAAGCCGCGAGCTGGAAGGCCGGACTGCCGCTTTTTACCACGGCAAGCCCTCAGGAGCTACGGCGGAGTATTGGGAGTTTCACGTATGGCCGGATAAGGATCGCATCGAGTTCACGAAACACCGCGATGTAGTGCAGATATATACCGGGCGCGAAGGCTGGGAGATTATCTACTCCGGCAAGAAGCAATTGCCCCAGGAGCAGGTAGACGACTTTCTGCGGCGGCGCGACCACTCGATTGAGACGGTGGTCAAGACGTGGCTCAAGGATCCGGCGACCATCCTTCTCTATGAAGGCCAGCGGCTTGCCGAACGGCATCTGGCCGATCAGGTGACGGTTATTTCGCCACAGAACGAGTCCGTGACCATCCAGATGGATTCGCAGACGCATCTGCCGCTGCGCCGCACCTTCCAGTGGCGCGACCCGCTCTACAAAGACAAGAACGAAGACGCCGAGGAATACGACAACTACCGCGATGTCGATGGTTTCCCGACTCCGTTCAATGTGACCCGCTTCAAAAACGACGACATGGTCAACCAGCGGTTTCTCTTCCATGCGCATTACAACCAGCCGCTCCCGGCGGATGCGTTCAATGTCGACGCGACGGCGCAACACATCGTAAAGAAATAAGCACTGGCACGCGCGATTTATAATTTCGATTTGCGCCCGTCGGCGCAGTAATTCGCAGCCGGAGCCGTGCAATGACGCTGGAAAGCCAAACGTTAAGCCAAACAATGGACATCGGGCAGATTATGGACTTTCTGCCCCACCGCTACCCCTTCCTGCTCATTGACCGGGTGGTTGAGTTTCACCGCGCCAAACGAATTGTTGCGATCAAAAATGTGACAATCAATGAGCCGTTCTTCAACGGCCACTTTCCCGGTTACCCGATCATGCCCGGTGTGCTGGTAGTGGAGGCGATGGCTCAGGCGGGATGCATCCTGCTGCTCTCAGAAGTGCCTGACCGCGAAAGCAAACTGGTGGTCTTTACCGGGATCGAGGAGGCCAAGTTCCGCAGGCCTGTCACGCCCGGGGATCAGCTTCGCATCGAGGTGGACGTGCTCTCCTTCCGTCCACGCCGTGGGCGGATGGAAGGCAAGGCCTACGTCGACGGCAAGCTGGCCTGCGAGGCGACCCTGACCTGCGCTGTGGTGCCGCGTGGAGGGCGCTCCGCTTCCTCGTCCGAACCTGCAGCGGAAACCCCGGCACCTCAACCTGCCGAAACCGTGAGCGCTGAGTGAGCATACATCCAAGCGCGGTAATTGCAGAGGGGGCTGTCGTACCGGAATCCTGCACAGTTGGACCATTCTGCACGATTGGCGCCGAGGTCACCCTGGGCGAAGACTGCAATCTCATCTCTCACGTAGTTCTCGATGGCCGCACGAATCTGGGCGCGCGCAACACTATTTATCCGTTCAGTTCGATCGGAGTAGCTCCGCAGGATCTGAAATACCACGGCGAGCCGACAGAGACAGTGATCGGCGACGGCAATACCATTCGCGAATGCGTCACGGTCTCTCGCGGGACATCCAAGGGCGGCGGCGTCACCTGCATCGGGTCGGAAAACCTGATCATGGCTTACGCGCACATTGGGCATGACAGCCGGGTAGGCAGCCATTGCATTCTGGCAAACGCCGCTACGCTGGCAGGCCACGTCACGATCGAAGATTACGCGACGGTCGGCGCGTTCAGCCCGGTGCATCAGTTCTGTACAGTGGGCGCACACGCCTACATCGGCGGCGGCACCATCGTTACGCAGGATGTGCTGCCCTACTCGCTTACCTCGGCGAGGCGCGAGAACAAGGCCTTCGGCATCAACAAGGTCGGCCTGGCGAGGCGTGGCTTCTCTCCGGAGCGGCTGCAACTGCTGCAAAAGGCATATCGCCTGCTGCTGGCGGCCAAGCTCAACACCAGCTCTGCGGTCGAAAAATTGAAGGAACTTGATGTTCCGGAAGAGGCAAGCGGCGACATCGCCTACCTCATCTCATTCATCGAGCGCAGCCAGCGCGGAGTAATCAAGTAGCCGTGGCCACCGCAACGAAGCTCGGCCTGATCGCCGGGAATGGCCGCTTCCCTTTTCTGCTGCTGGATGCGGCGCGCGCCGAGGGCTGCGAAGTTGTCGTTGCGGCAATCAAGGAAGAGACAGACCTTGAGGTCAACGATCGCGCTGCTGCGGACTCCGGCATCACCGTTCACTGGCTCTCCCTCGGTGAGTTGTCGAAACTGATTGAGACCTTTCAGCGTGCTGGCGTGACTCGCGCCGTGATGGCCGGGCAGGTCAGGCACAAGCAGATATTCTCCAGCATCCGCCCGGACTGGCGGCTGGCCAAGCTGCTGCTAAACCTGCGTACGCGCAACACGGACGTGCTGCTCGGAGCGGTGGCCAAGGTGCTGGGCGACGAGGGAATCGAACTGATCTCCTCAACGGCGTTTCTGGAGCCGCTGCTGGCGAAGGAAGGCATGCTCACCGGGCGCGCTCCCGATGAGGATGAGCGGAAGGACATCGAGTACGGGCTTGCGGTCGCGACCGGGCTGGCTGGATTCGATATCGGACAGACGGTCGTGATCGCCGCGCAGGCCTGCGTAGCGGTTGAGGCCATGGAAGGAACCGATGCGGCTATCGAACGCGCCGGCGCCTTGATGCGCACGCTGGACGATGAAGGTGAGGCTTCAACACTCGCCCGTCACCTCACGGTCGTGAAGCTGCCCAAGCCGAAGCAGGATATGCGCTTCGACGTGCCGGTGATCGGCATACGCACGCTGGAGACGATGATTCGCGCCGGGGCAAGCTGCCTGGCAATCGAGGCGGAACGCACGCTTCTCTTCGACGGCGACTCCCTGATTCGCCGAGCTGACGAAGCAGAGATTGCCATCGTGGCCTTGCCGCGCCGATACTAGATTCGTCTCTGGCTCGCGTCTATCTCTGCCGCTCGCACGTCTCCATGCACGTCTGCCCGACATCTCCGGAGGTCTCAAGTCATGAAGAAATTCGCCCTGTTGTCTCTGTCCGCCGCTTTGCTGCTATCAGTCGCAACCCTCCCGGCCCGTGCGGGTGATTCGCTTACCGCCGGTACCGCTGCCCCAGCCTTCACACTGCCATCGCAGGACAACACGCCGATCAGCCTTGCCGAGTACAAGGGCAAATGGGTGGTGCTGTACTTCTATCCCAAGGACTTTACAGGGGGCTGCACGCTCGAGGCGCACAACTTCCAGCGCGACCTGGAGAAGTACAAGGCGGCCAATGCCGTGGTGCTGGGCGTGAGCCTGGATACCGCCGACAGCCACAAGGGCTTCTGCACCAAGGAGAGCCTGACCTTCAAGCTGCTCGCCGATCCGAATCACAAAGTTGTCGATGCCTATGGGGTGCCGATGAAGACCTTTGACAATCCGACCACGCATGAGAAGGTCACAATTGCCATGCGTCAGACATTCCTGATCGACCCCACGGGCAAAATCGTGAAGACCTGGGATGTCAAAGACATTCCAAACCACAGCGCCGATGTGCTCGCCGCGATTGCCGCAGGCGGCAAGTAACTCCCTCTTCAATTCAGGAAAATAATCTGGTCATGTACCCCGCGACCCCGCCGATGGTGGAGAAGATCAGGGAGCATGGCCAGATTTGTTGGCAACTAAGCCGCCTCAGGCCGCAATCCCGCTCGTAGTACAGACGCAAAAAAGCCCGGCTATCGAGAGGATTCTCGGGCCGGGCTCTTTTGTTTGCCTGGGTCAATCGATACTACGGGGTTGGGGCCTTCTTTGCAGGAGCCTTCTTCGCTGCTGCCTTCTTGGCCGGTGCCTTCTTTGCAGTAGCTTTCTTGGCTGCTGCCTTCTTGGCGGGAGCTTTCTTCGCTGCTGCTTTCTTTGCAGGAGCCTTCTTCGCTGCTGCCTTCTTTGCAGGAGCCTTCTTCGCTGCTGCCTTCTTCGCAGGAGCCTTCTTTGCTGCCTTCTTTGCTGCCTTCTTAGTTGCCAAAGGTTTACCTCTCTTCGTTGATTTGGTGGTACTCTTGCCGATTACAGCTTTCTTTGCTGCAACCTTGCCGCCGCTTTTAACACCTTTACTGCTCTTTTTCGCGGCTGACACTTTCACGGCTTTCTTCGCCGATTTCTTCGCAGCGGCTTTCTTCGCCGGCGCTTTCTTCGCAGCCTTCTTCACGGCCGCAGCTTTTTTGGCCGGGGCTGCTTTCTTTGCTGGAGCTTTCTTTGCAGGCGCTGCTTTCTTTGCCGCAGCCTTTTTCGCGGGAGCTTTCTTTGCAGCGGCCTTCTTGGCTGGCGCTTTCTTGGCTGCCCTCTTTGCTGGAGGAGCTTCCGCAACAGTCTCAGCGATCACCAACACCTCGACAACTTCTGTCACAGGGATGATTGCGATGCTCTCTTCTTCCTCGTCCTCGAGTTCAATTTCCTGAGCGGGGTTGCCTTCGGCCGGCGCCAGGTCTTCGCCGAAGTCGCTGCGAGCATACATCCGTATCTCTTCTGCCATGCCTCTTTGCCTCCAGCGCATTTGCGCTGTCTCATTTTGTGCGGGAGCTACGCGCGATGGTTCGCGCGCATTAGCCTTCGGCGCACATTGTAGCAATAGCTTGCATGGATTTTCCAACAAAGACAAGTATGTAACTAGCTACTTCTGTAGATTTTTCTTCGAAGTTCCCTTGTGATGGGCCTGAGTCTTTTTGGAATCGACTGATTTATGCGTTGTCGAAGCGGCCTTGCTCTTCGATGACGGAGTTTCTTTCTTCTTGCCTGAAGCAGATTTTGCTTCAACTGCAGAGCCGGTCTTGCGGCTTGCGCTCGTCTGCTTGGCCTGATGATGGGAAGCACTGGCACTGCGATCGCGCGTGTGCGGCGCAACTCGCGCCGGCTCGGTGACGCGTATGCGCTGACCTGCAATCACGCTCGTGCCCGACGAATGATTCCAGCGATGCAGATCGTCGAGCGATACGCCGAAGCGATCCGCGATGGTGACCAGCGTATCTCCTCTGCGCGCCTTGTACAACGCGGTATGAGAAGCAGGCGCAGAAGGCAGCGGTACGGGAATCACCAGCGCCTCAACATTGGCGAGCGTGTCGTCGGAGTGCAGCTGGTTGACGGTTGCGAGCTGATCGACCGTGATGTGGAAGCTGCGCGCGACGGAGGTCAGCGTATCGTCGGGAGTGACGCGATGATAGCGCCACTGATTGCGCCGGTCCTCAGGAATCTCGGCGATGCGCTGCTGAAACAACGTCGCCGTGCCCGGCGGCAGATGAAGTTCAAAAGGCCCGGAGAGCGTGCTGGCTGGCGGGCTGGTCAACCGCAGCATCCCCGGATTGAGCGCTAACAACTCCTGCGGCGGCGCATCGACAAGATCGGCAACCAGACGAAGATCGACGGAGTATTCGATGGGCACGGTGTCGGTAACGATCGGTGGATCGGTCTGTACATTTTCAAAGCCATACTGCGTTGGATTGTTGGCGATGATAATCGCGGCCAGAATTTCCGGGACGTAGTTCTTGGTTTCGCCGGGAAGATTGTTGCGCTTGTACAACTCCCAGTAATCGGCGTAGCCGGTCTTCTGCACGGCGCGCTGTACGTTGCCCGCTCCCCAGTCATACGCGGCCATGGCAAGGTACCAGTCGCCCAACTGGTTGTAGAGGAACTTCATGTAGCGGGCGTAGGCGCGCGTCGATTTTTCAGGATCGAAGCGTTCGTCGACGTAGCCGTTGCGCGTCAGGCCATAATCGCCCTGCGGCATGAACTGCCACATGCCGCCTGCGCCTGAGTGTCCGTTGACTGCCTGAGGCTGAAAGCTCGATTCCGCCACGGCGAGATAAATCAGATCCTGCGGCACGCCCTCTTCATTGAGCACGCGCTGAATCATCGCTTTGTATCGGCCGGCTCGCTGGAAGGAATGCATCAGCGTGTTGTGGCCGCGCTGAGAGTTGGCGAAGAAGTTGATGAAGCCCGCGACATAGTCGTTGATGACCAGCGGCAAATCGGACTTGGTGGTAGCGAGTTCCTCTTTGGCCTTGGCGACCAGATTGGGATCGACCTCGAAGGTGACATCGTTTGCCACATCCGCGGGAGATGGCTCCACTTTGGGCGCGAAGCCGTTGCCCTGTTTGAGCGCCTCCATTTCGAGCGCGTTGACCGCATCGAGAACGCGATTGAATTCATCATCGAGCTGCGCATCTGCCCTGATGTCAAGGCCGCTCGATAGCATCATGTCCACGGCGCTGTCGAAGTCGGACTTGGCCTGCGTCAGCTGGCCGGCACGGTAATGCGATTCTCCGCTGAGGAATGTCTTCTGCACCTGCGCGATCAACTGCTGAACCCGGCGCTGCGCCTGCAACTGAGCCGGCGTTTGCGTAGGCGCCGGCGGCGCTTGTGGAGCCGGCTGCGCCTGTACCGGAGGAGCCGTAGCTTTACCGTTGGCAACATTCGGAGCCGGTGCCTGCTGAGTCGCAGGGCAGCCCGCAAGACCAATCGCCAGCGAGAATGCGATGGTCATGCTGCTGAATGTGCGCACGGAATTGCGAAGGTGAGAAATATTCATAGAAAACAAGGGTGCTGTGTAACCGCCAGGGGAGCGGCCACTGGGACTTTTGCCACCTTTCCGATGATAAGCTATGAAGCTGAGGGTGATTTTGCTGCGCCGTGCTGTGCATCTTGCAGGGCAGCAGCTACACCGCTCGCGTGATGCCCCCCGATGGATTCAAGCCTCCTAAGAAATTTCGCGATTATCGCCCATATTGATCACGGCAAGTCGACTCTCTCCGACCGTTTGCTGGAGATGACCGGCTCCCTCACTGCACGAGAGATGCAGGCACAGGTATTGGACGCAATGGATCTCGAACGGGAGCGCGGCATCACCATCAAAGCCCACGCCGTCCGCATGATGTACAAGGCGAGAGACGGCATCACCTATCAGCTCAACCTCATAGACACTCCTGGGCATGTGGACTTCAGCTATGAAGTTTCGCGCTCGCTCGCCTCGTGTGAGGGCGCACTGCTGGTGGTGGATGCAAGCCAGGGAGTGGAAGCACAGACCCTGGCCAATGCCTTTCTGGCCATCAACGGCGGACTGGAAATCATTCCTGTCATCAACAAGATCGATCTGCCCTCAGCCGACATTACGCGCACGCAGGAGGCTATCGAGCAGGCAGTGGGCCTGGACGCCACCGATGCCATCCCGGTGAGCGCCAAGACCGGCCAGGGAGTCGAAGAGATCCTGGAGGCGATCGTGCATCGCCTGCCGCCGCCCAAGGGAGACATCAACGCTCCGCTGCAGGCACTGATCTTCGATTCCTGGTTCGATCCCTATCGTGGCGTGGTGGTGCTGGCGCGGGTGGTCAACGGCCGCATGCGACTAGGGCAGAAGATTCGTTTTCTCTCCAATGGCCGCGTCTTCAACATCGATACGATGGGCGTGCTTACTCCCAAGCCTGTTGCGATCGCTGAACTTACGGCGGGCGAAGTCGGATTCTTTACAGCAACCATCAAGAACGTTGCAGACACCAAGATCGGCGACACCGTCACGGACGATGAAAATCCGGCGCCATCGGCGTTGCCCGGGTTCATGGAAATCATGCCGATGGTCTTTGCCGGTCTGTATACGGTCGATTCGCATGAACACACGTTGCTGCGCGATGCGCTGGAGAAGCTCCGGCTCAACGACTCTTCATTCTTTTTCGAGCCGGAGAGCTCGGTAGCACTGGGCTTTGGTTTTCGCTGCGGATTCCTCGGCTTGCTGCATATGGAGATCATTCAGGAGCGTATCGAGCGCGAATACAACCTTGACCTGATCACGACAGCGCCCGGCGTGCGCTACAAGATCACGCTGACCAGCGGCGAGGTTGTCGAGGTGGAGAATCCTTCGCGATGGCCTGAGCCCACCAACATCGAACGCATCGAAGAGCCGATCATCAACGCCATGATTCTCACCAACGAGGAATATGTCGGCGGCATTCTTAAGCTGGTCGAAGAAAAACGCGGACGGCAGAAAAACTTCGAATATGTGACCCCGACTCGCGTGATGCTGACTTACGAGTTGCCGCTGAACGAGATCGTGCTCGATTTCTACGACCGGCTGAAATCGGTGTCGCGTGGATATGCCTCGCTCGACTATCAGCTTGCGGGACGATGGACTTCGCCAATGGTGAAGATGGACATCCTGGTTTCGGGTGAGCCGGTCGATGCGCTGTCGATCATTGTGCATCGTGACTTTGCCTACGAGCGCGGTAAGGCACTGGTAGCCAAGATGCGGGAACTCATCCCGAGGCAGCAGTTTGAAGTTGCGATCCAGGCCGCCATCGGCGCCAAGATCGTCGCCCGCGAAACGGTAGCCGCGCTGCGCAAAAACGTGATCGCCAAGTGTTACGGCGGCGACATCAGCCGCAAGCGCAAGCTCCTCGAAAAGCAAAAAGAAGGCAAGAAGAGGATGAAGCGCATCGGCAAAGTGGACATACCGCAGGAGGCTTTTCTTGCTGTGCTGCGCATCGGTGAAGACTCCGCATCTTAGGCGCGTGTCATCCCGATTTGGGAACGTGGGCTAGCTCGCAAAAGAAAAGCGCTGTCATCGTGCGTTCATCTGAAATTGTGGAAAGCTTTCGTGCGCACATCTTCAGCGATAACGAGGGGTCTGATCGATGACTGGCGCTTCATTATCCTAGAATTCATTCATTCTTAAGGGGTTATGCATATAATCAGACTTGTAACGACTTTGGCAAGAGAAAATCTGCGCATTGTTGGGCATGTGACCCAAAAAAAATCCACAATTTTTTCCACAGCCGGAACTCGGCAGGATCCGGAACGTTTCTTACTAAGAACGCTTGCGTTATGATCCGAAACTCACAATAAAAACGCGGCGAACAATCCATAAAATGCCTGCTCGAAAAATTACTGGCAACCCCGGAGTTCCGAGGTTGCCAGGTGACGACGGTACTCTTGCGCGCTTACTTCTCCCTTACTTCTTTGGAGCGGCAGGAGTGGTTGGCCTGGGAGCAGCCGGCTTGGGGGCAGCAGGCGTCTGCTGCGCCGTGGGCGGGGCCGGCACACCGGACTTCGTGTTGTACGCGGCGATGATCTGCGGCGTGATGTTGGTTGTCTCGGCAAACCACAGGATCGGGGTCTGCTGCTGGCTTCCGTCCAGCACAAGGGTAAAGCCCTGTTCCTTGGCGTAGGTTTCGACGACTTCGTAAACCTTGGTCTCGAGGGAATTCATTGCTTCCCCCATCTCCTGGTTGTAGTCGTTCTGAGCATCTTCCATGTTGCGCTGGAGCTGCTTCTTCTTGTCGTCGATGGTCTTGGCGCGGGTGGCGCTCTCGGTCGGGCTCAGCTTGTCGCCCTGGGCCTGCAATTGCTTGGTGAGGGAGTCGACTTCATCGTTGAGCGCCTTGAGTTGAGCGCGCTTGGGTTCGAACTTTCTCTGCACATCTCCCAGCGTGCGCTGCCCCTCATTGGTTTGAGCGACGGCTGCCGCAAAGGCGATAACAGCCACTTTGGCTGGAACAGCGGCGGCAGGAGCAGCTGTGGGAGCTGGAACTGGTGTTTGGGCTGCGGCATTCAGCGCAAGGCCTGAAGCCAGCGAAAGAGCTAGGGCAAGAGTACGCTTCATTTGTATCGGAAACTCCTTCAGAATTCCTGGTGTTTGCCCGCATTCCTTCAGGGAAGCAAGACATTGCTTCCTGTTAAAACTCTGGAGTCTTTACGGGAATCTGCTCGGCCGGAACGACTGAAGCGGAAGTGCAGTAAGACGCGGACAGAGACATCAGCAGGAACTACTTGGATTATAGGAGGGGGGATGGGGTTGGTCAAACATTCAAGCGTTCAAAATGGCAGCAAATCCGCTATTTTTCGGTATTTTTCGTTTGATCAACCAATGTATTCGAGATGCGCCATTTAAATGCAGCCAAGGCCGCCGTAGCCGGCAGCCTTAGCTGTATTTCAACTTGTTGCGCTTCCAGTTTAGAAGGTCGTTGAAACCGTCAGACGGAAGGTTTTGCGGGGTTCGCGCAACTGATAGCGAGAGCCGTATGCCTGAATTGCTTCCGCATAGGAGTAGTCGCCAGCGCCGCCTGGCGGGAACATCTCTCGCGTGATGAGGTTCGTGCCATCATCCTGCCGCTCAAGCCGCAGTGGATTGAATGCGTAATAGATGCGGAATGGCGCGTTGATGATAGGCATGATCACCTGCAACTCGGCTCCGGTGGACATGCGTGGGACGAAGTTGGTTCCAGGCAGCGGGCGAATGTACTGGTTGAAATGGATCTGGACGCCGCCCTCGCAGGTGCCGTTGTTGTAGACAGGGCAACCATACAGTGGCGAGTTCAGGCTGGCCGCCCCTTCGGGGCTCTGCTTCAACTGCGTCCTCGACACTGCCGCATCGATTCCGAAGTCGTTGAAGAATGCGAAGGTAACTGGGCCGGCGATCGGAATCCTGTACTCCATGTTGTTGGTGAAGTTAAGGTCACCGCCGACAGAGACGACGCTATAAACCGGCAGCGGAACCTGGATGCACTGGCCCAGCTGAGGATTGTTAGGATCGCGAGGTACGCAGCTTCCGTCCGGATTCGAAAGGTTGAACAGTATTTTGTTGGGGATATACGCGTAGGGCGTCGTGCTGCGAACATCGAATCCGCGCAGGTCGCCTTCGCCACCGGCGTAGAAGCGATTGTTCGGAGGAGCGACATCGCCGCCGAAACCCTGGATGTACTTCAGCTCCGAACGGATACCGAAGATGTTATGCCCTTCCGGGTTAGGAAGCAGGTACTTCACCGGCTTGAATTCCTTGAATGCCAGCGCGGGGAAGATGTAACGGACATTGCCGCCAATACCCGCCACCTGCAGCACAGCGGAGAATTCCTTGCCGCTGCGTGGGCGCTGCGGATTGTTGATGGTGTTGTAGATATAGCTCAACGAAGCGGAGCTGTTCACAATACCGTCGAGAGCGTTCTGTCCCTGAATGCCGGAGCGGAAATTGATCGTCTGAAACAGATTCTGCGATGCGCTGCTGAAGGCCGAAATCGACGAGCGCGTGAGCGAATAAGTGAAGCCGACACGCTGGAAGTTATGACGCGGCAGCGGGTAGCTCACCGAGAAATTCATTCCGACCGTGGAGTTATTGTAGTTCTGGACCAGAGACTGTTGCGCCGCTGTCAGGTTGGCCGAGGCGCCTGAGGTCGTCGAATAGTTCTTCGCCGCGTTGTAGTCGGACTTGGTGTTGAAGAGCTGGAAACCCAGATTGAGCGGGCGATTGTGGAAGTAGGGCTGCGTGAATCCGAAGAGAAACTGGCGGTTCACGTTGCCCAGGTTGGCCTGCAGGCTGAGAGTTTCGCCGAGACCGAGGAAGTTATTGGTCTGATAGTTGAGGCCAAGGAAGGCGCCCGACAAGCCCGAAACGCCGCCATTGAGGCCGATCGAGTTCTTGCCCTTCTCCTTGACCTTGAGCAGCAGATCTACAGTGCCCGCCTCAGTGTCCTGATGGGCTTCCGAGTCCTGATCGACCTTCAGAGGATCGAAGTAATCGAGCTGATTGAGGCGCAGGAGGCTGTATTCCCAAAGCTGGGAGTTGTAGACCTGACCCTCTTCCAAAAGCAGTTCGCGGCGGATGACGCGATCGCGGGTGAGAGTGTTGCCCTGAATCTCGATCCGTGACACGTAGAAGGGCTTGCCTTCATCGATATCGATGGTGAAGGCAACAGTTTTGTTCTGCTCATTAAACACAGGCTTGGGAATGGCGCCGAAGTTGATGTAGCCAAGCTGTCCGTAAGCCTTCTTGAGGTTCTCCATGCCCTTGCCCATGAGTGTGGAGTTGAAGTACTCCCCATCTTTCATGGCAAAGGTGCCGCGAAGGGCGCGAACATTGGTCACTGCCTTGTTGCCGGTAAAAGTGATACCCGTCAGGCGATAGCGGTCGCCCTCTTCGATCGGCATCAGAATATCGATGCGCTTGCCCTTATTGGGACGGAAGGTCAGAAGCGAAAGCCCGCCTTCATCGCGAATCTGGGTTCTAGGCTCTTCCACGGCAGCGTTGTAGTAGCCCTTGTCGCGATAAGCGAAGCGAACACGTTCAGCATCCTCTTCCAGCTTGGAGCTGTCGAAGGTCTTGGCAAAGAGGTTCTCGAGAACGATTGAGTAGGGAATGCCCACCGGCCGCAGGTTCTTCATGGAGCGGCGAAGGACGAGGCTGCTGATGTGCTGATTGCCGACGAACTTGATCTCGCCGACCTTAACCGTCGGGCCCTCTTTGATGTTGAAGTTGACCTGTACCGAGGCCGGCGGAATGTTCTTGACCTCGGTCTTGATTGTGGCGAACTGGTGGCCGTGCTCGGCGAGCAGTTCCTTCAGAACGGTCTCAGCCCGCTTGATCTTGGTCGGGTCATACTGGCTCTCAACGGAGAGCGGGACCTTTTCCTTCTTGAAGCGATCGAGCACGTCCGACTGCGAAACGACGTTCAGACCCTTGTAATTGATCTCGCGGATATTCGGCTTTTCCTTGAGATAGATGTTGAGGATGACACCCTTCTCGGAGTCCTCTCGCTCGATGCGCAGATCGTCGAAGTAACCCGTGTTCCAAAGCGAGTTGAAATCGCGCTCGATGGAGACAGGATCGTAAGTATCTCCGACGTGGGTAAACAGGCGGGCTACCACCGTCTCCTTGGGAATGCGGCGGTTGCCGATGACGCGAATCTGCTCGATGGTGAGCGACTGCGCCCACGCAACCGAGCCGGCAGCGACCAGCAACAAAGCAGCAAAAAGACGAAACAGCGCGGAATAAGAACCATTCCGGCGGCGGAATCGAGAGCGCCCTAACTTCACCGTGGCGAGACCCTGCGGCGAGCAACTGGACAAATACGGTGAATGCATCGACTTGACGGGAAAGATAAGCACACCCTCACTGCTAGAAAATCTGTTCTTGACCCCGGTTCCTGATCCGTTGTCCGATCGGGGAAAGTCTGATTATATTGGACGCACCTGCCCCACCCCAAAGGGCCGTTGCCGGGTGGTGCGATTAACTCTCCAGTTCCGACTCAATCTGATACGCTTCTTGCCATCGATCCCATGCAATTCTCAGGACGTTGGGCTTGCAGCATACCTGGCAATCCTCGACGTAACTTTGTCGATGACCTGCCGACGCATCCACGGTGGTTTCATTCCATTCTCCGCAGCCTGCGCACGCGAAACCGGCTTCGTCAGACGTATGAGACACGTAGAATTCTCCTGTCTCAACCGTCACCAGTCTATCGGAAGCGGGCCAGATTCGCCTTGCATTGCTACGTCAAACGGATGGAAACTGCATCTTTTAGACGTATGATGTCCAATCTGGTGAGGTGAGCTTCGTGACTGATGCAACTGGGCCTTCCAATCCAAAGAGCGTATATGACTTTTCTGCGCACTCGCTCGATGGGCGCGAAGTGTCACTCGCCGGCTTCAGGGACAAGGTATTGCTGGTCGTCAATACCGCCAGCAAATGCGGATTCACCCCACAATACGCAGGTTTGGAGGCACTTTACCGCCAATACAAGGACCGCGGTTTGGTCGTTCTGGGCTTCCCCTGCAACCAATTTGGAGCGCAGGAACCGGGCGGCGCAGCCGAAATCGCCTTGTTCTGTAATCAGAATTACGGTGTGAGCTTCCCCCTGTTCGCCAAGATTGAGGTCAACGGCCCCCACGCCCATCCGCTCTACAAGTTTATGAAGGGTGAAAAATCCGGCCTTCTGGGCATGATCGGGCTTAACGGAATCAAGTGGAACTTCACCAAGTTCCTCATCGATCGCCATGGCCAGGTCGTCGACCGCTTCGGCCCGGCCACACCTCCAGCCGAGCTGGCTGCTGAAATCGGCAAGCTGCTCTAAGTACCGATTGGCTGCATCCATTCGAACATCGCGAAATTCTTCCCACATCTTCGCCCCCTGCTGGCCTATACTTTTGCTAGTCGGGGGGACTGAAACCGGCTCGAGCTGAAAGATACATTTCACGCCGGGCCTCGCTGGAGGAACATGATGGCTGGACAAGCCTCACAATCGGCCCGAAAGCACCAACCGGCAACCTCAGAGATTCCCGACCGTCTGTACTTTCGCATCGGAGATGTGGCGCGAATCTGCGCGGTCGAGCCTTACGTCCTTCGATTCTGGGAGACGCAGTTCCCGAGCCTCAAACCAAACAAAGGTGGAACAGGCCAGCGGCTATATCGCCGCCGGGAAGTGGAACTCGCTCTGCGCATCAAGCAGCTTGTGCACCACGAGGGCTATACGCTCGCAGGTGCCCGCCAGGCGCTGGAAGTCGCTCCGCGGCCTCGAGTCAAGCAAGGCGTGCTGCCATTAAGCAGCGAGCAGGCTCAGCAGCGCCTCGATGCCGCCAAGGCTGCGATCGGACGGGCGCGGGCAGAGCTCCGAGAGCTCTCCCGTCAACTTGCAGTGGACCAGCCGACGATCAACCGTAGACGGTCGCGCCTCACGACGTTTAAGGCTCCCGGAGATCCGCTCTTTCCGTTGTAGACCCGCCTGGGTACGCCGGCTCTGCGAACAGGTGAACCTAAACTAGCGAAACATGATTCACGTATCTTGTTTCGCACGTTCAAAAGTCCATAAACACGAATCTCTCAATCCGGGGGAGGGGTAACGCGACAAAAGGAACTTTGGTAATATTTACTACGTTACTGATATGTCGCCTGTAGCAAGGCAAATACAGAATCGTGGTAACGTAACGTTAGCTTTTGCCCTCCACTGTTCCAAATTATCCATTCAAACAACGGCTACGAGCCTACAACGGTCCAAGGACAGGTTTCTTTTATGAATTGCCCATACTGCGGTACCCCAAAATTCAGAACGTCGCGGGTCCGTTTTTCTGACATCCCCCGGCTCGCGCTTTTACATTTCCCGGTGCGCTGCAGACTATGCCGCGAGCGCTTTCATGTTGGTATTTCGCTTGCCCTTCACATGCTTCAGGCTGAGCGTGTGCGCGCGGGGGAAGAGGCTGAGATCCGGCGGGAAAAGTATAAGAACAAGTCAGAGACCCACGCCTGAGCCTAAATCGGCTCGCTGAGTCTTGATCGGTTCCAATTCAGATTGACCTGATTGTGAACACAAAGCGCCGGACGTTTATCGTTCGGCGCGTGACCTTTTTCATTCTTTGTGGGATTTTTAATGTTAATGGTCGGGACGGGCAGATTTGAACTGCCGACCCCTCGCACCCCAAGCGAGTGCTCTACCAGGCTGAGCCACGTCCCGACACAGTGCAGCCGACTCGAATGCGAGTCGGCGTGGGGTTTCATCCTTAGTTTACATGAGCAGCGGGATTAGTGTTTGGGGGGGACATACTCGGCGGGCAGGGCTGCGCCGTCGCCGAAGAAGAACTCCTGCATCTGCTCGACGAGGAAGCTCTGCGCCTGGGGAGTCCAGGGCTGCAGGCGGTATTCGTTGAGCAGCATCTTTTGCCGCTCGGCCCACTCGGCCCAGGCGGCCTTGGAGACATTCTTGTAGATCTTCTGACCAAACTCGGAGTCGAAAGGCGGCTCGTCGAGGCCCTCCATCTCCTTCTTGTTGCGAACGCAAAATACCATGTGTGCCATTGTTGAACTTGCTCCTGAACTTATTGTAGGGGATGTTGGGTAAAGGATTTGGTGTCAGAGAAGATTGCGAAACTGATCGATGGTTAGACCTGCGTCCCTGACGATTCCGGCCATCGTGAAAGCATTGACAGGATTGTGCCTCGGTATGGTGAGAATCCTCTGACCGTCGGTCATAACAATGTGCCCGCTCTGGCGAAGGATGCGGAATCCCGCGCGCTCCAAGGCACGAACGGCCTGCAAATGATCGATTCCGGGCAGCTTAGGCATCGCACTCGTCAGAGGAAAAGTCAGGCAATTGCGACGTCAACCAGGCGTGTCTCTGCGTCTTGGGTCAGCTCTTCGACAGCAGCCAGGTAGTCCTGAATTGCGAGGCGGATGTTTTCCAATGCTTCGGCTTCAGACTCGCCCTGCGACCAGCAACCGGGCAAGCCTGGGCACGAGACCGAATATCCTTCCTCGGAATGTTGAAGCACAACACGGTAGGTCATGAATAGAAGGTACTCTGATTCATTCGGAAGGGAAAGAATCCACCGCAATCGATTACTTGCGGGGACGGCCCTTCTTGGAAAATTTGCGCTTGCCGCCTGGCCGGGTGGCTTCTCGTCTCGATGCTTTCGCCTTGCCAACCTTTGCGATTGCGGCTTTCTTGGGAGGCTTGCCGGCGACTGTACCACCCTTCTTCAGCTTCAGAGGCACATCTTCGATGATGGCGAATTGCAGCTTGCGTTCGAGGGCCAGCACGCGGTCGAGAATCACGCGAACCTGGTCTCCGGCGCGGTAGACGCGGCCTGTGTTGCTCCCGACGATTTCGCGGGTGTTTTCGCGGTAGGTGAAGCGGTCGCTGACCAACGTCTCGATTGGGACGAGTCCCTCGACGAAGAGGTCTTTGAGTTCGACGAAGAGGCCGTACTTGGCGGGATTGAGGACCATGGCGTCGAACTCTTCGCCGACTCGGTCCTGCATGAATTTGACCTTCTTCCACTCGACGAGTTCGCGCTCAGCCTCGGCAGCGCGGCGTTCGGTGATGCTGGTTTCATTGGCGATAGCCGCCAGCTCCGCTTCGGGGATGGGTGGTTCGCCCGTGAATGGTTTGTGGTCTTTGGAAGCGGCGGGGCGCAGGTCACGAATGCCACTTTTTGCACCGAGGCCTTCGTTAGTGTGCGTCCACGGCGAGCTTTGCCGATCTGCCGCGATGCTCCCCTTGCCGGAAACACCTTCGTGCAGAAGGGTCTTCGTGATGCGGTGGACGATCAAGTCGGGGTAGCGGCGAATGGGCGACGTGAAGTGGGTGTAGCTGGGCGCGGCGAGGGCGAAGTGGCCTTCATTGACCTCGGAGTAGCGAGCCTGTTTGAGGGAGCGCAGCATCAGGTAGCTGAGAATGCGCTCCTCGGGCTTGCCCGCGATGCGCGCGCTGAGTTTCTGATACATGCGCGGGGTTACAGGTATGTCTTCGGGGACTTCGTGCGATTTGGCGTCGCGGCGATTGTGGCCTCCGCGCTGCTGCTCGCGGCGGTCGCCTTTCGGCTGGAATTTCTTCACCGGCAGCGCGCCAAGGCCCAGTGAATATCCGAAGGCCGCGGCCGCGTCTTCAAAGTCCACAACGCGGCGGGGATCGGGCTTCTCGTGGATGCGGTAGATCGATGGAACGTGCAGGTCTTCGAGCCAGGTGGCGACGCATTCATTCGCCGCCAGCATGAACTCCTCGATGAGGCGGTTGGCCCACGTTCTCTCTGCTCGCGAGACACCCTGCATCTGGCCTTCCGAGTCGAATTCGATGATCGGCTCGGGCAGATCGAAATCGATGCTGCCACGTTCTGAACGGCGCTTGTTCAGACGGCCTGCCAGCTCTCGCATGCGTTCGAATTCGGGAACCAGGGTTGCGTATTTTTCACGCACGGCAGAGTCGCCTTCGAGGATGGCGTGGACCGCGGTGTAGGTCATGCGCGCCGCCGAGCGAATAACGCCCTCGACGATCTCGTAGCTTTCCACGCGAGCATCGGCGGTGAGGCGCATCAGGCAGCTTAAAACCAGACGGTCTTCATCGGGCCGCAGCGAGCAGATGTCTGTCGAAAGTTGATGGGGCAGCATCGGAATCGCACGGTCGGGAAAGTAGACGCTGGTGCCACGCAGACGTGCCTCAAGGTCCAGGTCTGTTGCGGGCCTGACATATTCGGCTACGTCGGCGATGTGGACCTGCAACTCCCAGGTGCCGTCGGCGTTCTCACGCACCATAACGGCATCGTCAAAGTCCTTTGCCGTTTCGCCGTCGATGGTGACGACCGGCAGTCCGCGAAAATCTCCCCCGTTCTTTGCCCGCCGGGCGACCTCTTCGGTATCGAGATGAGCAACTGCGCTGGCTTCGGCAAGCACCTTGTCGGGGAATATTCGAGGCAACTGGTGTTTGCGGATGATCATTTCGACGTCGACGCCGAAGTCGTCCGGATTGCCGAGAACCTCGATGACACGACCCATGGACGGCTTGGTTGGAGTCGGCCACCCGGTGATCTCGACATCGACCACGAGTCCCTCAAGGTCGTCATAGACGCCTGACGCCTGCGCTTCTGCGCCGAGCACACGATTGATTCTGACGTCATCCAGTTCAGGAACCTCAGCGCCTTCGGGAATCAGGATGGGCTGGGCCATTCTTGAGTCGAAGGGCGTGACGAAGTTGCCGCGATGTTCGCCGGGAATGTAGACGCCCCTGCGGCCCTTGCGCGCGTAGTGAAAGATGCCGACCACGGTTGGGTTGCGCCGCTCGATGACGCGGGCGATGCGGCCTTCGCGCCGGCCGTCGCGCTTGGGAGGGCCAACCTCGACCAGGACCTGGTCGCCTTGCATGGCTCCGTTGATTTCGTTGGGCGGAATAAAGATATCGTCATCGGACTGGACACCCTGGCCGGGAGCAAGGCGGACGAAGCCGAAGCCGTCGCGGTGGAGATCGAGGCGGCCGGCGGCGAGATTTTCGCGGGTGCCTGAGCTGCGATCGGGAGCGCCCTGGCTGGATTTGTTTGAGGCGACGGTGGCAATAGCCCAGTGCTCGCGGTCAACTTTGGTCAGCTCGCCGCGCAGGGTCATGCGGTCAAGCTGCTCCAGCAGTTCACGGCGCTGCTGGCCTCCACCGAGGCCCAGTTCGCGCACCAACTGTTTGTAGCCGGCCTTTTGACCCGCGGAGCGGCTGATATGACGAAGGAGTTCGCGATCGGTCATGTATTCAGAGTAGGCTATTGGGCAGGATTCTCGCCTGGCGAGAAAGGCTACCTAACGTGTAAGGGTGATCTACAGGGGACATACGCATTACCCTTCCATGGCTATTATCGGATCGGTGGGCGGTCTGGATTTCGTCAACGCAGGGAGGGCTTGATATGGAAATGGATACCAGAAAGCAGGAAGCACCGACAGGCACCAGGATGAGAGATCGGGCCAATGACCTGATTCAGGATGTGAAAGGTGAGGTCCAGCATGAGGTCACGCAGATTCAGGCGAGCAGAGCACCCGTCAATCCTGCGCAGAGCGATCATGTTGTGCGCAGGCACGTCTTCGGCTTGTCTGTAGGATTCTTCGCTGCGATTTTGGTTTTCCTGGCGCTCGTGATCCTGGGTATCGCGTTCCATGAGCATATTTTCTAAGCCGGAACTGAAGCCGGAGTAACTGGTCTCACGCCCGCGCAACCCCATCGCCGAAACGCGCGCCTCGTAGTGTGCAAAAGCCGCCCATCAGCGGCGCTTTCGCATATGTGACAGCCGACACATATTTTCTCCCGCAGTGAATCTAGAGTGAGACTCGAGATTCCAGTAGCGCCGTGAATGAGCGCTGCCGGCGATGGAGAAAACGATGGCGACAGTATTCACAACGGCCCATGCGCATCATGGGATGAGCAACGTGACGCCGAAGGTAGCTGCCGAGGCGAAGAGCAAACAACGCGGAGTACTGGCTACGTTTTTCATCGATCTGCTCGATGATTTGAAACAGAAACCGCTTCAGGCGGATACTCCGGAAAAACACGATATGTTCCGCGAACACATCAACGCAATGGCGATCTCGTATTTCGCTCTGATCGTCCTGCTGATTGCGGCTTCGCTGCCGATTATGCTTTGGATCATTCGTTCTTAGCCAAATGCGTCAGCGTGCGACGTAGCCCTCGCCGCGCAAAACTTTACCGGGGAGCGCTCCGGTCATCTTCCCGTTGGAGATGACCGGGACGCCGTTGACCAGCACATCTGTTATCCCCTCAGAAAGCTGGTTGGGCTCTTCGAAGGTGGCCAGATCGCGGATCGTTTGCGGATCGAAGATCACGACGTCGGCCCACATGCCCTGCTTCAGGACGCCGCGATCGGTGAAACGCATTCGTTGCGCGGGTAAGGCGGTGAATTTGCGGATGGCGTCTTCGAGCGTCAGGGCGTGTTCTTCGCGAACATACTTTCGCAAGATGCGAGGGAAGGTGCCGTACGCGCGGGGATGAGGATGTTCCTGGCCGAGAATGCCGTCGGGCGCGGTACCCTGTGAGTCGTTGTCGATGGATATCCATGGCTGCTTGAGGGCGAGGACGACGTCCGGCTCATCCATGCCGAAGACGGCGACATTGGTGAACGCCTTGTCTTTGATCAGAATGTCGCAGAGGGCGTCGATGGGGTCTTCCTTCCACATTGCCGCTACTTCAGAGAGGCGTTTGCCCTGCAGCGGGACGAGCTCAGGATTTTGCACGACCGCGATCTGGATGGCTTCGGGGCCGGGGATCTCCTGCCATTCGTTGTCCCAGTCCCCTTTCGGATTGAGCATATCTTTGCGAATGCGGGCGCGCTGGGCGGGGTCTTTGAGCCGCGCAATGAGGGCCACGTCGCCGCCGTCGTGGGCCCACGGGGGAATGAAGGCCGAAAAGGTGTTGAACCAGGCGGTGTAGGCGTAGGTGTTAGCGCTGACGTCGATTCCGGCGGCGCGGGCGGCTTCGATACGGGCGATGATCTGGGGCATGCGTCCCCAGTTGGTCTTACCGGCGGCTTTGAGATGCCAGATTTCGACCGGCAGGTGACCTTCTTTGCCGATGCGCACTGCTTCGTCGATGGATTCGAGGACGGCGTCGCCTTCGCTGCGCATGTGGGTGGCGTAGATGCCTCCATATTTACCTGCTTCGGCGGCCATGGCGATGAGCTCAGGCGTTTTGGCGTAGGGTGCGGGCGCGTATTGGAGCGATGTGGAGACTCCGACGGCGCCGTCCTGCATGGCCTGGCGAACGAGCGCGCGCATCTGATCGAGCTGTGCCGGTGTGGGCTGGATATCGGCGTCGCCGAGCACCGCGCGGCGGACGCTGGTTTCGCCGACGTAACTGGCGAGGTTGATGCCCATGCCCTGGCGCTCGATGCGGGCGAAATATTCGCGCAGGGTGATCCAGTCCGGAGTGATCTTGAGGTGGTCGTAGCCGGCGCGGTCGGCGGCGATCATCGCAGCGTTGAGCGGGGCCGCGGAGTTGCCTTCGCCCGTAATTTCAGTGGTGATGCCCTGGTAGATCTTCGACGGCAGGCGCGGGTCGACGAGCATGGTCATCTCGGATTGGCCGAGCATGTCTATGAAGCCGGGAGCGACTACTTTTCCAGCGGCATCGATGATTTTTGTGCTGGGCTGCCTGCGCGGGTCGGCTTCTAGATTGCCGATGGCTGCGATGTGGCCTGCGCGAATGCCGATCTGACCGCTGTACCACGGCGATCCGGTGCCGTCGACGATGTGGCCGTTGATAATGACCACGTCAAATGGCCCAGTTGCCGTTGGCTGACCGTGGACCACAGCGGACGCGGTGATGGAAAGCAGCAAAGCAGCGGCAAAGACGCGCATTGGTTCCCTCTCGTGAATTTCTTTTGTGACTTTTTCCAGTGAAGAATCAGCTTATCGGATGAAGGCTCAGATTACCGGAAAATCTCCTACATGACGCTGGGGCCGCGCTTACTTTTCGGGAGCGCAGCCAGCGACCCACAACCCTTACGAAACATGGTCGATTTTGCACACCCGTTGCCTGCTTTGAGTCAGGCTCTTGTTGCTGTTTGGTGCGGTCAAACACGAGTGCTACCCGTGCGGATACAATCTTTACAAGCCAGATGGCCGATGCAGTGACGGCAAGTCCAGAAACGCAATTTTAGCGGCAGCGCACCTGCTTCCCCCGTCTTATTCCGAAGTAGCAGAGGAAAGGAACCAAACGAAATTATGTGGAAACCCAGTCAGCCAGGATCGACTTCCCCTACTCCCGTACCCGAACCAGTGCGCCCCACGGCTACTCCCTCCCCCACTTACGAGCCGCCGGCGCGTGCGGCAGCGCCGACAGGCGACCAGGCCACTATTGGCAAGGGGTTGGTCATCAAGGGCGAAATCAGCGGGTCTGAATCGCTCTTCATTGACGGCAAGGTTGAGGGAACAGTGAATCTGCCCGGCAATCGCGTGACCGTGGGCCGCAACGGCCAGGTGGCGGCGAATATCACTTCGCGCGAGATTGTGGTGCTGGGCAAAGTGCGCGGCAACATGGTCGCTACCGATCGCGTGGATATCCGCAGCGAAGGCGCGCTAACCGGCGATGTAACAGCAGCGCGCATCAGCATTGAAGATGGCGCATTCTTCAAGGGCGGCATCGATATTCGCAAGCCGGAAGCCAAGCCCGGCGCTCCCGCGACAGGTGGAACTGCTGCCGAGCCCGCGAAGGTTGTGCAGGCGTAGTTTTTAGCCGAGAAACGCGACAAAAGCCCTAGGAAGCCGCTGGGGCTTTTGCGTGTCTTGAATACGGGAAAATCGTTCAACTCTGGACAAATCAAGCAAAACAAGTTTCGATATGAGATCGATATAGAGTGGAAATGAAATCGGCTATTAATTATTTAAGCTGTTTATTATCAAAAGTATGATAGAAAATGAAATTGAAATGATTTTGAAATGAAGTCCATAATGAATTGAGAATCACTTGATTCGCTACGAACGTCCAAAGCGGTGGCTACTTTACGACAACGATGCTGTGATGGAGGCTTTGGTCAATGCAAAAGCCGCTGTTCAGTCCCTTAAGACACTCCCCTATCAGCGCAGTTGGGTGGAGAAGTTGCAGGAGTTGCAACTCAAGCGCGAGGTTGCCGGGACCAGCCGTATTGAGGGCGCAGATTTCACCGAGCGAGAGCTGGAGGCAGCGATTCGCCCGGATGCTACGGCGGCTCAACTGATTACCCGTTCGCAGCAGCAGGCGCATGCCGCAATGCAGACTTACCGCTGGCTGGCGACTGTACCCGTTGACCGTCCAATTGCGCCTGACTTGATTCGGGAGATACATCGCCGTCTTGTCACTGGATGCGACGACGATCATTGCCCTCCCGGAGTGCTGCGCGGACGAGATCACAATGTCACCTTCGGCATTCCCCGGCATCGAGGCGTTGAGGGCGGTCTGGCCTGCGAGGAAGCGTTCGGTAGGCTGCTGGAAGCATTTCAAAACGAGTGGCGAGATGTCGATCCGCTTCTCAAGGCGCTGGCGCTTCACTATCACCTTGCAGCAATGCATCCGTTTCTGGACGGCAACGGGCGTACGGCGAGAGCAGCAGAAGCGCTGGTTTTGCAGCGTGCCGGGCTGACGGATCGGGCGTTCATCGCCATGTCCAACTATTACTACGATGAGAAAGCTGGCTATCTGAGCGCTTTGAGTGAGACGCGCGCTGCTGGACACGATTTAACGACATTTTTGCTATTCGGTCTGCGCGGGATTCGCCAGCAATGCGAAGTGCTCACGGTAGAGATTCGCAAGCATATGCAGAAGGCGCTCTTTCGGGACACGATGTACAGCTTGTTCAATCGGCTGGAGACGACGCGGAAAAGAGTTATTGGCAATCGGCAGATCGAAATTTTGAAGATCCTTCTCGAAACCGATGAGCTCGATTTCAAGAATCTGGCTAACAGGCTCATTCCTTTCTACGCGTCACGAAAATTTCCCGTGTCAGCATCGATTCGTGATTTGAATCAACTCGTTGGGTTAGGAGCAATCGAAGTTTCCCCTGACAAGAACGGTGAGGATTGGTGGGCAAGAATCAATCTCGACTGGCCGCAGCAGATTGACGAAAGTGAATTTCTGCGCAGAATCAAAGAGATGCCGAAGGGAAAGAGCTTCAAATTCCTCGGTTGACGATACCGACTCACTTAATGCCTAGGCGATTGAGCGTAGCTCGCGGCAGGGCCGAACCCATCTTCTCCAGCAGCCAACCGGCGATCAGCAGCCAGAGAACTGAACCGATGATGATTTCCGCTACATCCGTCCAGCGTGTGTGAAGCGACAGGTAATGCCCTGCTCCGGCGATTGAGGTCCACACGGCGGCTCCTGCTGCGGCACCTGCGGCGAGACAGCGGCCTAGTTCGCGGTAGTCGAGGCTGGCGAGCGAAACCATTCTGCGCTGGTGAAGAAGCACGGCGAGAGTCAATGTCTGCAGGGCGATGCCGATGTCCGAGGCGATGGCCAGTCCCGTAGCTCCGTGGAGACGGTAAAGCGTGGCGTAGATAGGCAGCGAAATCAGGGTGACGACGGTGCCGGCGACCATGGGGATCAGGGTGTTTCCGGCAGCGTAGAAGGCGCGGGCGTAGATTGCCTGCGCCGACCAGAGGAAGAGCGAGATGGAGAACAGGGCGAAGTATCCGGCGGTCTGGGCTGTGTCTATTGACGTGAATTTTCCGCCACGCAGAACCAGATCGACCAGCGCTGGAGCAAGTGCGACCATGCCTGAGGCGGCAAGAAGGCCCAGCGCCGAGACACGCGAGACCGAGTCGGCTACCTCCACTGCGAATTCATAGCGCTTTCCCTGCGCCCAGAGCCGCGCGAAGAAAGGCATCGAAGCCGCTCCCGCAGCCTGCGCGAGCACTGCCATCGGGGCGGTGAAAAGCTGCTTGGCGTAGTTCATTACCGAGACAGCGCCGCTGGTCGACGAGGCAAAGTGGGCGATGATCCAGTTATCAGCGGTTACGAGGGAGATGCCGACCATGAGTGGAATGGAGAGGCGCACCCATTCGCGAAAGCCCTCGTCATGCCAGTCGAGGATTGGGCGAAAGCGCGTGCCAACGCGGTACGCTCCGGCCGCGTTCACCAGAAATGGGCCGAGCAATGCGCCCGCAACCGTGCCGATGGCCAACGACGAGACGCCGATTCTGTGCGCCAGCAGGATGCCGCCGACAATCGTGCCCAGGTTGTAGATGAGTGGCGTAACAGCCTGCGCATAAAACTGCTTGCGGACTAGCAGAACCGCTCCGCAGACTCCGCCGGCGAAGAAGCAGAGCTGGGCGGGCAGCAGGATGCGCGTCAGTTCGACGCATAACGCAGCCTTGGCGCCCTCGAAGCCCGGAAACCAGGCGCGGATGAACCATGGCGCCGCTATCTCCGCAACGAGAATCGCGCCGCCCAGCACCAGGGCCATCGTAGTGAGAATGACTGAGAGAGAGCGCTCGCCCTCCGCTTCCCTGCCCGTGTCGCGGTACCGGGTAAGGATAGTGACGAAGGTGATGGAGGCTGCTCCGCCGACAAGAAAATACGAAATCATGTCGGGAAGGACAAAGGCTGCGTTAAGGGCGTCGGCCTCCATGCCGCGGCCGAAGACGAGCGTGGTGTATTTGACACGGACCAGGCCCATCAGCCTCGATAGAATCGCAGACGCCATCAGCAGGACGGTCGCGGTATAGGCGGTGTGGCTGTGCGATGGGCGCAACATGCCGAGCAAGCGGCTTAACCGGGAACTGGGCGCGGGCCTCAGAGGCGCGCTCGTCTCAGGCTGCGGAGTTGCCGGCTGCGGCGGGTTGGCGGGCGTACTGGCTGGCGGTTGCTTGATCACCAGGCTTGATTTTACAGGTGCAGGAGGCACGAGGTTGCTGCGTAAAACGACGCCGGCGAGAGTGGAAAGATATGATTCCTTCCATGCTGCCACCTCTGCATCTTCGCGCTCTCCTGTTCTTCTTGTCCTTATGCGCCGCTATCATTAACTCCGCCAACGCGGCGGCTTTGCCTGAAGCCACAGGCCAGACTGCCGTCAACGCGGCAACACGGCCGGTACACACGCCGCTGCACACGGATGGACGAGGGATCGTCGACAGCGACGGCAGAGTGATTCGGCTTACCTCCGTAAACTGGTACGGCTTCGACGAGAAGGAGTATGTTGCCGGCGGTCTCGATCACGCACCGCTCGCCACGATCGTCGAACAGATCCGGCTGACCGGTGTGAATTCTGTGCGGCTACCGTGGGCGAATGAAACGCTGGAGCGCAATCCAGTAGTGGCGGACTATGCGGTGAAGGCGAATCCGCAGTTCAAGGGTATGCGGGCCATTGCGGTGATGGACGCGGTGATTGAAGCGCTGGCCTCGGCGCACTTGATGGTGATTCTCGACAACCATGTGAGCCGCGCCGACTGGTGCTGCAGCGAAACGGACGGCAACGGACTCTGGTACAACCCGGAATATCCGGAAAGCAGATGGCTGGCCGACTGGCAGACAATTGTACGCCGGTACCGCAAGCAGCCTTATGTCATTGGCGCGGACCTGCGTAATGAGCTGCGCAACGGCGCCGCGTGGGGCGAAACAGATGCGAAGCTGGACTGGCATGCCGCGGCCGAGCGCGGCGGCGATGCGGTGCTGGCGGCGAATCCGCGATTGCTGATCATAGTAGAAGGGCCGGAGTACTCGACGAACTTTACTGGCGTGGACAAGCTTCCGGTGCGCCTGAAGGTGGCGCATCGGCTCGTCTATTCTCCTCATGCCTATGCGCCGGATGCAGGGCATGCCTTCAAGAGTTACGAGGAGTTGAAGCGGGCCTACGACAGCCGTGCGGGCATTCCACTACGGGATGCACCGGTTTGGGTGGGAGAGTTCGGCACCTGCCAGAAGCTGGATTGCGGAAAAAACGCAGCGTGGTTTCCGCTGCTCATCCAATACCTGCAAGAGAATGACCTGTCATGGAGTTATTGGCCGCTGAATGGAACACAGTCCAGTGGCGCGAGCCGCACCTATGACAGTGTGGAGACGTATGGATTGCTCGCTCCCGACTACCAGCATCTGGCAGCACCCAAAATTGTAGAGATGCTGCGACGGATAGAGACGCCGGAAGTACATTGAACTCCTTGCTCAGACGGCGCGGTATTGCCAACCCGAAGATAGCGCCGTGTATGGTGATGAAAACGGAGTCTCGAATGCGCATTTTGCCTGCCCTTCTCGCCATACCAGCTCTTCTACCCGTGATGATGCCTTCCACCACAATTGCTCAGACGATTCATGGTAAGGATCACATTCTTCTTCCAACTCCGCCTGCGACGGAGAAGGTCCCGGTCATCGATAACTATTTCGGGACGAAAATCACCGACGATTATCGCTGGCTTGAAGACGCGAAGAGCACCGAGACACGCGAGTTTATCGAACAACAGATGGCGTATACGGATCGATATCTCAAACAGGCGAAGGTGCGGCCGGAGCTAGCCGAGAATCTGGACGCGCTGATCCATGTCACCAATTGGTCCATTCCCGTTATGCGAACCGTCCAGCGCGGCGACAGCTACTTCTTTATGAAGCGCTTGTCGAGCGAGGAGCAGGCATCGATCTATGTTCGCCATGGCTGGAGCGTCTCGAACGCGCCTGCGAAGCCGGGCGGAGTGGAGTCAGGGAGGGATGTGCGGCTGATCGATCCGGCATCGATGACACGTGACCCGAATACTTCGGTATCGCTGATATCTGTTTCGACGGATGGAAACCTGCTTGCTTACGGAGTGCGGCAGGGGGGCGCGGATGAGCAGGAGGTCCACTTCTTTACCGTCCAGACTAAGAAGACGATGGAAGATACTCTGCCTGCCGCGAGATATAACAGCGTTGACCTGGCGCACGATCTGAGCGGCGTGTATTACTCCGTATTTACGCATAAAGGGTCGCTGGTCTACTTTCACAAATTTGGAACCCGGATTAGCACGGACACATTGCTTTTTGGCCGGGAGTTTCACAGCGAAGAGCTCGGCGAGATGGATCTTATCTCGGCTCATGTTACGGAAGATGGCCGCTATCTGCAGGTAGTTATAAGCCGGGGCGTGCCAGCCAAACGAGTTGATGTTGTCTATCGCGATCTGCGCAAGCCGGGGGCGATCTTCGAAATTCTGGTGTGGGGATTCGACTCGCGATTTTACCCGCATTATGCCAATGGGGAATGGTATGTGCAGACGGACTATCAGTCGCCCAGGGGCCGCATCCTGAAAGCCAATCCGGGTATTGCGCCTGAGGCGTGGCAGACGATCGTTCCAGAAGGCCCGGATGTTATCGATGGATCAAGCATTGTGGGTCACAAGTTATTCGTTCACCGGCTCAAGGATGTGAAGTCGGAGACGACTATCTACACGCTGCAAGGCAAAGCCACCGGGGCGATACCTTATTCCGGAATTGGAGCGGCATCTGGACTTAGCGGCGAAGTTACGGATCGATATGGGTTTTATAGCTTCGAGTCATTCATTCAACCGACGACTGTCTATCGCTACGACACGCTTACCGGCAAGCAGGAGATGTTCGCGCAGCCGAAGATACCTTTCGATTCGAGCCAGTATGAGTTGTCGCAGGTCTTCTACCAGTCCAAGGATGGCACTCGTGTCCCCATGTTTGTGGCGGGCAAGAGGGGTTTGAAGATGGACGGCTCGGAGCGCTTGCTGATGACGGGATATGGCGGCTTCAACCTGAGCGAGACGCCGACGTGGAACCCGCTCTACGCCGCATGGATGGAAGAGGGAGGATGGTTTGCGCTGCCCAATCTGCGCGGAGGTGGGGAGTACGGCGAGGCCTGGCATGCCCAGGCGATGTTTGAGAAGAAGCAGAATGTCTTCGATGATTTTTATGCGGCGGCGGAGTATCTGATCGCCAAGAAGTACACGTCAGCCGAGCATTTCGCCATTAGCGGGCGCTCTAATGGCGGATTGTTGATGGGGGCGGCGATGACGCAGCGGCCGGAGTTATTCGGGGCTATCTGGTGCGGCTATCCGCTGCTGGACATGCTGAGATATCAGAAGTTCGAGATGGGGCGCTTGTGGACCTCTGAATATGGGTCGGCGGAGAACGAGAAGCAGTTCTCTTACATCCGAAAGTATTCTCCCTATCACAACGTCAAGGCAGGGACTGCGTATCCGGCGATCATGTTTTTTACAGGCGACAGCGACACGCGCGTCGACCCGATGAATGCGCGCAAGATGACTCCGCTGATGCAGGCGGCGAGCTCGAGCGGACGGCCAATCCTGTTGCACTACAGCTTGAAGGGCGGGCATAGCGCCGGTGTTTCGGCGGCGCAACTGATTGACGATTATGCCGACCAGCTTGCTTTTCTGTGGACGGAGACGGGATCCAAATAGCGGCGAGGCTGTGGGGATATTGCTTCTGCACTTCTGCTTCAACCATTCCCGGATTGAAGACTTGATGTGGGGGCTGCCCTTTGCGGGAATCGGGTATCAGAAAGATTAATTGCAGCTCAAGACGTTTGTTGGCGGACGCTATCATTCGGGCATGAGCCGCACCGCTTCTTCGTATGAGCCGAGTTCTGAAAGCTTTTCAGCACTGATCGAGCGCCTCGCCCGCCGGGTGAGCGAGGATGACAGTTTCGACTCTAAGCCGGATACAGGTGCGAAGAAGCCCGGAGGGAAGCGGCCGCTACTGCAGACCAGTAGTCCAGCGGCAAAGAGTAAGTCGGCATTGGATGCGTTGCCGCTGAGCTATGAGAGGGCGCTCCAACTGCACGGCAGGCGCAGGGCCGCCGATGGGGATTTGAAAATGCCCGCGGTTGATCCGGTTCCCGCAGCCACCCACATGAATACACACGTTGCGCCTGCAGCCTCGAATATGGAGCGTGTGGCGAGTCCGAAAGAGTCATTAAAACCCAGGCGTCCGAAGCCTCTTTCGCACAGAAAAAAGTTGAGCCAAGCCTCATCCCAACTCGATCCATCCGCGGCGCAATTTCGGCGTGCATCAGCGCGGAATCCCGAGGCAAAGTCTAGTGCTGAGGTAATGATTGATTCCAGATCCGGGAGGAGGCGGAGTTCAGTTGGTCGCAGCTCGATAGCTCGAGCTTCCGGAGACAAGGGCGAGCTTCAGCATGTACGCAAGTCACAGCCATTGGAGCGGCTCCAACACGGCCTGGGTGCGGAACGGCGGCGAATGACGGTCTCGGTTCGATTGAGTGAACAGGAATCGACGCAATTGCGGCAGAGAGCAGCGGAGTCTGGAATTTCGGTTTCCGCGTACATGCGCTCGTGTGTGTTGGAGGCTGACCATCTGCGCGCGCAGGTAAAGCAGGCGCTTGCGGAGATGCGTCTTGTTGCGCAGTCTCAGAGGCCCGTTCCGTTGCCTGCGCTGAGGGATGGGGGAAGCGGCTGGTCGCGATTTCTTTCGCGGTCTGCGACCTTCCTGTTTGGCCCCTGGTTTCCGATGCGGCGCCGGGCTTAGGCCAGCGAAGCTCAGACAGTCGCGCGTTCCATTTTCTGGGGACCGAACCAGAAGCCATATACACCGCAGGAAATGGTGATCAATATCGAGACGATCGCCGACGCGACATTGAATATGAGCACGCTGCGTACGGTGCTGAGATCGAATTTCCAAAGGAACGCGGCCTGCACAAGTATGGTGCAGATGATGTTGGCAAGACTGTTCCACCAGTAGACAAAGCGGCGCGAGGAGTGGATCATCCACATGAAGCCATCGACGAACCGTATGGCTGAACCGAGCACCACCAGACCCACCTCGACACGCAGTTCGCTGTAATGAGGGCCGAGAATCCAGAGAAAGATTTCAGGGAATAGGAAGGCCAGCGCGCTGAAGCCGAATGCGAAGACGGTGACGATAAAGACGGCGACTAAATAGGTGCGCTTCAATCGCGATGCCTGCAGCTTTGCGAAAAAGGGCTCTACCAGAATCGGGTTCATCTGAGAAAAGAAAACTAGAATCTGGCTCAACCGATTCAGTGCGCCTATATTGGCGACGCTCGAGGTACTGTGTCCGAAGGCGGTTATCAGCATCAGGGTGATCTGGCCCTGTATGGCATAGAACGCCGCGCCGGGGACGTTTGGCAGCGCCAGCCGAACGATAGCCTTCTCTTGCTGGACGGTCGCTAGCCCCTTTTGTCCCAGTAGCTTTCTTGCGCGCAGGTAGTACGTGATGGCGATGAAAAGAATCTGGCAAACATTGAGAAGAATGGCTGCATAGATATTCAGCGCATGAAAGGCCCAGAATATGGCCAGCAGAGTCAATGATCCAAGGCTGCCCATCATTTGCGCGCGATAGTAGCTGCTACGATCGCGGCGTATGACCAGCACTGCTCCGTACGTTGAGCTGACGCGCACAAACCAGGCGGTGATGAGCAGCACGACGATCATCTGTGCAACAACCAGCGCGCCCCAATGTTGTTTTTGCACCAGGAATATGAAGACGACCGCCGCAATCGGAGCTAACACCAGGTAAACGCGGGAGATTATTCTGCGGATGGACGCGACATAGTTAGCGATGAGCTGAAGATTGTCGATCTGCTCGCCGACAAGCGGGGCGAGGGTCGAAGTGACTCCGGTATCGAGCAGGACAGAAATCGAGCTCATGTAACCGAAGAGCACGGCAAACTTTGCGTAATCGGAAACCGGCAACAAGCGCACGCAGAGCAGGCCGTAGAGAAGATTACCGGCCACGGCAATGCCCTGCTTCATCAGGAACTGCAAAACCTGACGGAGCTTTGGGACTAGAAACCTCTTCGCTCTTTCCAGTTGGCTCATCGGCGGGTCATCTTTGACATGTCGATCCCGATAATCCAGACACGGGCGTCTCTTCCTTATTTCGCGTTTGGGCCGGAATTACGGACGCGCCAGAATTCAGGATGTAGTCGTCCTTCGAGTTCAGAGATGGCCAATGACAGAGATCTCTGCCTCACCTTTCCATTCTTGGAAAGGTGAGGCAGACAGGAATGCTTACTTCTTCCTGGCAGAGGAAATGTATCCCCCGCCAGTTCCGGAGCCGTAGTAGCTTTCACCGGAGCCGTAGCCTTTGCCGTAGTACTTCCGGTAGTTGCCGTAGCCTCCGTAGTAGGTATCAGCGTGCGGCAGAGCATTGACCACAATGCCGGTCTGCTTGCCGGGATACTTGGCCAGGTCCTGACGTATCCGGCGCAGTGCGCGCTTCTGGGCAACGCCTATGCGCACTACAACCAGCAGCGTGTCGCAGTGCGTGGCGATGATCAGGGCGTCCGTGACGAGGAGAACCGGCGGCGTATCGATCAGGACGTAGTCGTAATGATCGCGCGCCCAGGAGAGCAGTTCCTCAAGTCGCCCCTGGCCGAGCAGTTCGGAGGGGAAGGGAGGAACTTCCTGAACTGGTATGACGTCGAGGCCGGCAACCTCAGATACCTTCTGGATACAATCCTCGGGCAGGACGGTCGAATCGCTCAGATAACGGCTAAGTCCCGGCTGGTCAGTCGGCGGTAACTTGAGCCGCTGGGCGATGGTTGGCTTGCGCAGATCGGCGTCGATGAGCAATACGCTCTTTGCCTGCGTAGCAAGCACAACCGCAAGATTTAACGAGGTTGTCGACTTGCCTTCGCCGGGTCCGCAGCTGCTGATTGAGATAACTCTATGCTTCTGAGTTACAGGCATGAGAGTTATGGCGGTACGCAGGAGGCGATAGGCTTCGGTTCCCGCTGAGCGTGGAGCGAGCAGTGTCACCAGGGGCAAGACATCGTCCGAGATGCGCATGGCGGCCAGATCTTCCTTGTACTCCGGCACCGACGCCAGGATGGGAAGCGGTAGAGCCTCTTCGATGTGCTCGACCGTCTGCACGGTATCGCTGTTGAGCAGGATAAGACCCACGATCACCAGGGCGACGACCAGGCCGGCCGCCGCACCTGCCATGGTGTCAGCGCGCACGTTGGGATAGGCAACGATTCCGGGAACCTCTGCTTCACTGAAGCGATTCAGTTCCTGAGACTGCATGCCGGCTTGAATGCCTCCGGTACCGATCGCCGAAAGCAGAACGTTGTAGAGGGTCTGATCGCTGACATACTGCGACTTCAGAATCTCGTAGCGCACCGTATCTGGGGTGCGACCCTGAGCCTGCTTCTGCAACTCAAGAAGCCGGTCGCTAATGCTTTGCTCCGACTTCCCTGCCCGCTCCAGATTTTCCGCGGCTGCGCTTAGGACCTTCTGGCGCAACTCCTCGGTGCTCTTCCTCAGGCTCTCGACCTGCGCTCTTGACTGCTGAAGCGGAGGATAGTTGGGACCGTAGCGGTCTTCAAGCGCTGCGGTCTGCGCCTGCAACTCCGAAAGCTGGCTTTGCATGCCTATCAAACCGGAGGAGCCCGGTATGTCCGTCGGGATCGAGGCATCGGGGTGGGCAAGCATGTTCTGGTATTCGGCTTCGGCGAGATACCGGTCGCCCTGGACCTTCACTCGCTGTCCCAGCAGGGCAGTCGTTTCGTCGACGAGCAGGCTCGACTCCGCGACTGCACCCTGCGAGAGAATCCCGAGCTTTGCTTCCGCGCTCAGCAAGTCATTCTGTTCGGTCTGAATTTTTGTCTTCAGATCGTCCATCTGCCGACCCAGGTACTTGGTGATCTCCTGAGTTGTCCGATAGCGTTGCGCGAAGGTTTCTTCGAGATAAACATCCACCAGCGTGTTCACGACTGAACGGGCCAACTCCGGACTCTGGCTGCGGAAGCGAACAGAGAGCAGTTCTGTCTTCGGCACCTGAGTCACGCTCAGGGACCCGAGAAACCTGTTCACCAGCATATCTCGCTGAGCGGGATTCTCCAGATCGTGCGGACCGGGGCCGCTGAAGATCGTATGATTCTGCAGGTTCAACCTGCGCATCGTCATCTCGGCAATGTGCGGGCTTTGAAAACCAACCATCTGCGTCTGAATCTTCAGCCCGTATTCATCGCTGCTCTCACCGGAAGTGCCTAGGCTGATCGAGCTGTGCTGGTCCAGATGAACCATGGCGACGGCGTCGTACTGCTTGGGCTGAAATTTGCCCCAGATCGTAGCCAATGTCCCGCCCAGGATCATCAGGCCAAGCAGGTACAGACCATATTTCCGCAGGATGCGAACAATATCGGAAATGTGAATCGCGTTCTCTGTGAATTTACTTGTTGCCGTTGTTGGATTCGTCGTCACACGGACCTCGTCAAAGATTCACCAGCCGCAACTTCCAGCTCTGCTGTGTCGTCAGGGTGATAATAAGCACCCAAAATAAATGCATAGCCGACCATCACCTGAGATGCTGTCATGGTTGCGGCCCGAGTCAAGTCTCCGATATACGTTTGCGCAAAAAGAAAGAAGGAAAGCGGTAGTACGTGCGGCGATGATCCGGAACGGACCAGGCGTACGGATAAAATGATCATCGCTGTAACAAAAAAAATTCGGATCAGCGCATAGGGCAAGCCTACCGGCGTTCCCAGTTCCATCACCGTGCGGATCAGGTCATCTTCAGACAGGCTGTAGGTGAAATTATAAGTTTCTGCGTTGCCGGCGTGCGCTGCGTCCACGCCCATCCCGACCCCGGCGCCGATGAGGCTGAACTGGGGAATGGTCAAGAAGCCAACTAACGAGTCAGACAAACGATCCTTGCTGCTGCTTACCCCGCGTTCACTGGTGAAGCGATCCTGGACAGTGTTGAACTCGTCGGGCGAAATAAAGTAGGTGGCAGCCGCGGCTACGGGCAGCAGAAGGCAGATTCCAACGATTGCCATGGTCGCCCGGGCTGATCCCATGACAATAGCTGCGACTACTCCACCCAGAACAGCCGCCCCGGCGAGGGCGATCGCAGAGCGAGATCCGCTGACCAGATGGCAAATGTTCACTGAGAAGGTGCACAGAATCAGCAGCCATTGATTTCTCACCGCGCGGCGGTCTTTGGGCAACAGCCACTCTCCCATGCAAAGGGCTACCGCGAAAGCTACCCAAACACCGTAGAAAACGGTGAAATTGAAGGTGCCTGAAACGCGTGCGACCGATACTCCCGGCAGCCCGAAGGCCTCTCCCTCTGATGTTCTATTGATCCATGCCGATTTTGGAGACTGCGCCTGAAGAATGGCCACGACGCACATTGGAACACTCAGGATAAGGTTCATCCAGACGAATTTCTTCCGAACCTTTTCAGTTAGACACAGAGGGAATACGACCAGAATGGGCAGATAGAAAAGATAGTTATGGAGTCCGACGACGGCGACAAAAGGCGACAACCCCAGAACGATGATTTGCACCAAAGTCTGCAAGGTCGTGAAGACAGACAAAAGTATGATTCCCAGCAGGATGTAACCGCGGGTAAATAGCCCTGTCCATATGGCGTAGAGATAGGCCAACGCCATGGGGACGTCCTGGAGAAGATAGAGGACAGTCACGCCGGGGAAGAGCCATTTTCGAACGGCGCCAGTGAAGATGATGGCCAGCATCGTGACGAAATAAAATTTCGCCATCGTGCGAAGGGCGGCGCTCTCCCGTGGACTTTCGACGGTGACTTCGTTCACAAATTGGAGCGTCGCTGCCAAAAATCGACTATTCCCTCTGCCTCTTGACGGATCAAGACGCTGCTGGTCACTGGCTCAGCGTCCTGGCCGAGCTTGCCGCATATACAGCGCTGATAGCCGTCGCGAAGAGGTTGTTTGTCTGTATGCGGAAATAGCTCGACGGCACGTAGATGATGTCGTCAGGATGCAGGATGGGGTCCGCAATTTCCCCTTTGTACAACTTGACCTCATCCACGATGATCGCTTCCCGCTTGCCATCGACTGTGCGCAGAATGCGCATCTGAGATCGCGCTGCAATCGATGTGATGCCGCCGGCCTGGGCAAGAGCTCCGAGGAGAGTGAGGTTCTTCACGACGCCCATGCCGGACTGTGCGCTGGCCGTGCCGGTGCTGAGCGCTCCGCCCAACGGAAAAATTCCAGGATGATTGACTTCGCCTACGATGAAGTACACGCCGGTGGGGGTCACACTGACAATGTCGCCCGGCTGCACCATGGTATGCATCAGTGCGTTGGTCGGCGCGGCGGGATCGTAATCCACTGACGTGGGTAGCGAGTCATTGTGGTGAAGAATCGTAAGGTGATGGGCCGCCAGTCCGGTCGTGCCGCCAACCTCACCGAGCACAAACGAGACGGGCACCGGCGCAAACAGCGGAATCGCCTTCGGCGTTCGCACCTCGCCCATGACCTGCACCAGGAGGTTCACTGCCGTAACGACCTCGACAGAGACGTTGGGCTCTTTCACTATTCCCCGGGACTTCAATGCATCGCTGACCGCGCGCTGAAAGTCCTCCGGTGTTACACCGCCAGCCTGTATCGTACCGGCGTAAGGCAAGTGCACCGAACCGTCGGCACTTACATGGAGGCGCAGAGGAGTAGACCCAAGATCCGGAAAATCGAACATCCGCACATCAATCTGGTCGCCAGGGGCCAGCCCGGGCGACGTAAATTTGCTCTCCGGCGCAGAAAGTTCCTGAGCCTTAACCAAGGCTGGAAGCATCAGTAGACCAGTAAGAAGGGCGTATGTAAGTTTCACTGCTGGATCGTCACCTGTCTTGTCTCAAAATACGTGGATGGCAAGAGTTCGCGCGAAGTTGTCGCGATAGGTTCAGTCCTACTTAACGGACGAGTACCAACGCTCCAACACCTATCTTAAAGATATCATGTGACCTCTGTCATATAAAGCGGATAAATACTTGATTCGATGGGCCCATATATGTTCCGTTTTGTGTGGACTTTTCCGGAAATATACAATTCGGGAATTCTGACAGCCTCGGCGGCGCGGACCCTCTTGTCTTACTCCAAGCCCAGCGCTTTGTATACTTCCTGCGCCGCGTTTCCCAACGCATAACGCCGCTGGTAACACTTCAGCGCGTTCTCCTGCATGATGGTCCGTTCCGCAGGTGTAAGAGACTGAAAGCGCTCGATTAGTCGAACCGTTCCCTCGACTGTGTCTGGCTCCATCAATCCCGCGCCATCCGACGCCACATCCGGAGCGATGTTGACTTTGTTTGAAATGAGCGGAATCAGACCGCATGCCAGCGCGTCGGCGACAGCGATGCCGAAGTTTTCCTGGTGCGATGGCAGCACAAAAGCCTCCGCTCCATAGAGAGCGCCCCACTTGGAGTCGCCCCTCAGCATTCCCGTCCACCTAATGCGGTGGGCAATCCCCAGCCGTAAGGCCTGCGCTTTCAGTTCAGTACCCCAGCCGGAGTCATCGGGGCCGGCCATGACAAGCGATAATTCGGGCTTTGCCGCCTGGGCAAAGGCTTCCAGCAGCAGATCGCCGCCCTTCTTGGGATGAATCCGGCCAAGAAACAGCAGGTAGGCTTTACCCTCCAACGCGGGAAAGGAGGACAAGAACGTCTGCTTGAGGAGTGCAGGGTCTCCGCTTGGGCCCGAAGTTCCGTACGGGACGACGACGCGGCGAAACGAGGCGAACGGAAATCCGACAGCTGCAACTCTTTTTTCTTCTTCGCTGGTGAAGCAAACTGCCTGAGCCTGGTTGAGAGTGCGATGCTCCTGCAACACCCAATACACCAGTTTCTTGAGGTGCTTGAGCGGATAACGGTCTTTGAAATACGGATCCAGCATCCCGTGCGCGAAGACCACATACGGCTTGTGGCCCGACAGCGCCTTACGCGCGGCCACACCGTGGTACTGCCAGACTCCGTTGACGATGACGCCGTCGAAACGATGGCGGTTGGACTCAAGCCACCGGTCGAGCTGCGGCGAATAGAAGTAATTGGGCCGGGCCGGGCCGCAGGCATGCACGGTGCAGCCCACAAAGTCCTGAAAAGCGTCGGAGGCTGGTCCGTCATTGGGCCCATCCAGCGAGGCCACTTCGACTTCATTGCCTGCCTGCCGGTGCGCTCGCACGAACATGCGTACAGATTCGCTGGGGCCACCGCACTCCGGATCTAAAGTTCGCACTACGTGCAAAATGCGCATTCAGAACCAGTATATCGTTCACCGCGTTTGAATTGGATGAATCGAGCCGAAGCCAGGAACAGGCTCGCGGTCTTTGGTATTCTCGCCACAACCGTGCATATCGACCTCGAACAGTTCGACGGACCTGCTCTGCCGCGACGGCGATTCTGTATTTTTGGCGCGGGCATCGCCGGACTGGTGCTGGCGCAGCGTCTGGCCCGCTCAGGCTTCGAAGTGAATCTGCTGGAGGCCGGCGGCCTTGAGTTGGAGGAGCGCAGTCAGAGCCTTTACCAGGCAGAGATGGCGGCAGCCGGCCACTCC
>Ga0182024_10001831_pt1 | contig 53677 bp, 40 predicted proteins | sample P32metaG_FD_120480 | JGI IMG/M metagenome (GOLD analysis project Ga0182024, IMG submission 120480) | Permafrost microbial communities from Stordalen Mire, Sweden - P3-2 metaG (Illumina Assembly) | ecosystem: Environmental > Terrestrial > Soil > Wetlands > Permafrost | place: Sweden: Stordalen...
CGCGACGAAAACCAGTCTTGCATTTGACGCCCCCGGCGCTCTGCCCGAAGAAGCCTGACGCCGGCAAACGCAGTTTCGCGCCTTCTCGAATCGAACGCCTCGCGACGCCTGGCCTTCCGCCTTCGCCTGAAATTCGCAAAAAATGCGTCACCTCGCACAAAAAATCGCCTGATGCGTTCCCGCCACGCTGGTTGTGAAAGAATATGCAGTGACACGCGCCTCCGAAGGAGAAACACCATGAGAACCTCGACGTTCGCGATTCGGCTATCCGCAATTCTCTGCGGTGCGGTCGCCCTGACCTTCGCCCAAACACCCTGCGAAAATATCAAATCGCTCTCGATCCCCGGCGTTGAGTTCACCGCGGTGGAGACCGTCGCCGCTGGGCCATATCAGCCTCCCGCCGGCGCTGGACGCGGAGCGGGCGGCCCTGTCGCACCCGCCGGACGCGCCATTCAGCCCCAAATGCTCCCTGCCCATTGCCGTGTGGCCGCGACGCTGCGGCCCTCCTCCGACTCCGACATCAAGATGGAGCTATGGCTGCCGGTCGAGAATTGGAATGGCAAATTTGAAATGGTAGGCAATGGCGGCTGGGCCGGCATCATCAGCTTCCCTCAAATGGCCGCGGCGCTGCGCGACGGATACGCCAGCGCTTCCACCGACACCGGACACGAGGGCGGAAACGGCATGTTCGCTCTCGGGCATCCCGAAAAGATCGTCGACTTCGGATGGCGCGCGGTACACGAAACGGTCGTCAAGTCGAAAGCTCTGATCCAGGCCTACTATGGCCAAAGCTCGAAGTACTCCTATTGGAACGGCTGCTCCACGGGCGGCCGGCAGGCGCTAGTGGAAGTAACCAAGTTTCCCGACGACTTCGACGGCGTGCTGGCCGGTGCGCCCGCGAATCCTCATATCCATCTCCATGCGGCCGGAGTGGAAAGATCCATCCAGGAGATGAAGAACCCCGGAGGCGCGCTGTCTCAGGCCAATGTAGAGCTGCTGCACAAGGCGGTGCTCGCAAAGTGCGACGCGCTGGACGGCGTCAAGGACGGCCTGATCGGCGATCCAACCAAGTGCCATTTCGACCCGGCCGCGCTCTTGTGCAAGGGCGAAGAATCGGAGGGTTGTCTCACGGCCGCCCAGGTAGAAACAGTGAAGATTGTGTTCGCCGACGTGAAGACCAAGAAGGGTGAGATCGTTTGGACCGGATACGAGCCCGGCGGCGAACTGCAATATGCCGCCCTGAAGAGCATTCCGACGCAGCCAGGCGGAGGCTGGGACAGCATCCGGATCTTGGGCCACCAGGATGCCGATTACGATTTTCACAAGTTCGATCTGGACACCGATGTGGCATTGGCGGACAAGTCCGGGATCGATGCGCACACCTACGATCTTTCGCCTTTCAAACAGCACGGAGGAAAGTTGCTGCTCTACCACGGCTGGGCCGATCCAGCGATCCCGCCGGGAAACACGGTGAACTTCTATAGTGCCGTGCTCGACAAAATGGGGCCCGACCAAAGCGATTGGCTTCGGCTCTTCATGATTCCGGGCATGCAGCATTGCGCCGGCGGCCAGGGCACCGATCAGTTCAACAAAATGGCTGTCATAGAACGCTGGCGCGAAGACGGCAAAGCGCCCGCTCAGATTGTCGCGGCCCACGTGACCAACGGGCAGATCGACATGACGCGCCCGCTATGCCCTTATCCGCAGGTCGCGGTGTACAAAGGAAGCGGCCTCACCACCGACGCCGGCAATTTCACCTGCAAGGTGAATCCACAATGATTTGACGAACAAATTAAAGAGAAAAGAATCCAGAAGTCAGAATCCAGAATCCAGAAGAAAACGAAGGCCGCTCAACCGCGTTCTGAATTCTGAATTCTGAATTCTGACTTCTGGATTCCTTCTTCTAACTTTGAGTATGCTTGTGTGGTGCGCGTCACTGGTTCGGCGTTCAAACGGAAGCCGCCCTCGTTCGCGGCCCGTTGCGGCTTCGCCGCGATGATGTACGGCATAGCCGCCCCGGCGCTTTGGACTCTGGAAAAATTTGGACGCGCCGAAAAGTTCTTTGCCGGCATGCAAAGGGGCCAGCGACGCCGGCTGGCCAAGAAAAATCCCTTCGCCGGCTATGTTCCCAGTTCGCGCGACGTGTTCGTCGCCACCTTCGCCAAGAGCGGAACCAACTGGATGATGCAGATTGTCTACCAACTCTTGTTCCACGGCCAGGGCGAGTACGATCACATCCACGACGTGGTCGCCTGGCCGGACATGAACTCGATGGGTCCCATGCGCCGATACGCAATCCCGCTGGACGATCCCTCGGTCTGGATGGCTTCTCCGGAGTACAAGCGCGTCATCAAGACCCACTTCGATTGGGAGCTGATTCCCTACTCGGAAGACGCCCGCTATATCGCCGTGATCCGCGATCCCAAGGACATTTTCGTGTCGAGTTACTTTTTCTTTGTCAGGGCCGGATTCTTGCGCGCTGTGATGCCTTCAGCCGACCTCTGGTATCGTCTGTTTCTCTCAGATCGTTTTCCGGTGGGCGGCTCCTGGGCGGCGAACACCGCCGGTTACTGGGCGCAGCGCCATCGTCCCAACGTTCTGGTCCTCTCTTTCAAATCGATGAAGCGCGACCTGCGCGGCGCGGTGCTCCAGGTGGCCGACTTCCTGAATCTCCAGCTTCCGGAGGCCGTCCTGGACGAAGTCTGCCGCCAGTCGTCGTTCGAATACATGAAGCAGATCGACCAGAAATTTCAGCCCTGGAAGATGGCGCCATGGGGATCTCCGGCCTCGATGATGCGAAAGGGCGTGCAGGGCGGCTCCTCGGAACTACTCACCCCGCGGCGCCAACATGAAGTGGACGCCTACTGCATGGCGGAACTGAAACGCCTGGGCTCGGATTTTCCATACCAGGAGTTCTGCGACGTAAGCCCCGGCGCTGAGGCGTCCCCCGTGTCGGCGCATGCATAAGGGATTCACGGTGTGGCTGACAGGCATGTCGGGCGCCGGCAAGAGCACGACGGCGAAACTCTTGGAGCGACGTTTGTTGGACTGCGGAGCCAATGTCGAGGTGCTGGACGGCGATGTTGTGCGGACGTATCTTTCCAAGGGCCTGGGCTTTAGCAAGGAGGATCGCGACGAGAACATCCGGCGCATCGGATTCGTCTGTGAACTGCTCGCCCGCAATGGTGTGATTGCGATCGCGGCGGCGATCTCGCCCTACCGCGCCGCGCGCGAACAGGTGCGGCAGCGAATTCCCGACTTCGTTGAGGTCTACCTGGAATGCCCGGTCGAAGTGCTGGTGGAACGCGACTCGAAGGGTCTGTATAAAGCCGCGTTGTCGGGTGAGATCGCTCACTTCACCGGCATTTCAGATCCTTACGAGCCGCCCCTGGCCCCCGAAGTCACCATTCACTCCGCGGAGGAAACTCCCGAACGGGGATTGGAGAAAATTTGGGCGGCGCTGAAGACTCGGGGCTTGATTCCCGGCGTGGCGTCGGCCCATCCGCGCTAATCTTGGTTAGAGGAGGCCAAATTGTCCATTCGACCAGTGAAGCGGCTCATCAAGGCCAAACCGACGCTGGAAGGAGCCGGTGTGCATTTGCGGCGCGCGTTCGGCTTCAGCAACACATCCGACTTCGATCCGTTTCTTCTACTCGACGATTTTCGCAACGATGTTCCCGACGATTATCTCGCGGGCTTCCCGTGGCATCCACATCGCGGCATCGAGACCATTACCTACGTGCTGGCCGGAACGGTGGATCACGCCGATAGCCTAGGAAACCAGGGCAGCATCGCACCGGGAGACGTTCAATGGATGACGGCGGGACGCGGAATCATCCATCAGGAAATGCCTAAGGGCGATCAAAGCGGGCGAATGCACGGGTTCCAGTTGTGGGCGAATCTTCCGTCGTCGCTCAAGATGACGGCGCCGCGCTATCAGGAGGTGAAAGCCCCTGAGATTCCGCTGATCACCGATGACGACGGCACCGGAGTACGCATCGTTTGCGGGAGCTTTTGGGGTAAGCGCGGGCCGGTGGATGGAATCGCAGCCGATCCGATGTATTTGGACGTGTCCGTGCCCCCGGGGAAACGGAAGGTGTTGCCGATCGAGACCACGCGGCACGCTTTCGCCTATGTATTCGCGGGCGACGGAAAATTCGGCAATGCGTCGGGGCCGCTGGCGGTGCCCACCGAAGGAGTGGGATGGCTGGAGACCGCGCCGCCGCCGGACGCGGATAATCGATCGCTGGTGTTGTTTGACCAGGGCGATGAACTCACCGTGCAAGCGGGCGAAGAAGGCATCCGGTTTCTACTGGTGTCGGGAAAGCCGCTGGAAGAGCCGGTGGCATGGTATGGTCCGATCGTGATGAACACGCAAGATCAGTTACGCAAGGCTTTCGACGAGTTGGAACAGGGGACGTTCTTAAAGGCAGCCGGGGAATAGCGCGCGACCTTGATAAACTGGCGAGTTCGAGAACGCCGAAAAGCGGCAACAGCAAAACGATCGTGATGTCTCGCTGCGCGCCTGCGCCGAAAGGCCATAAGTTGTTCCGCTCCCTTTGGTCGCGGCTCTGTAAGTGCGGTGAGCACAGGAGAGCCGATTCTGAGCCGCGCCCAGAGGAAGCGGTGTTTTCGAGTTTTTCAGCAGCCTGCTAGACTAGCTAGTTGTCGAGAAGCGCGGCAGGCCGAAGGCGGTGCTGATTCTCCAGCTTATTTGGAATCGTTCGCATTCCGTCACACCACTGCGGGCGATCCACGTTACAAAAGATCCCGACGACAACAAGTTCGTCGAATGTGCCGAGGCAGCACGCGCCGATTACCTGGTGACGGGCTCTGCAACAAGACGACTGTGATCGCGACGCACGAGCTCATCACTATCGTGGCTCCGCACCTCATACGATGAAGAGGCTTACTTATCGGTCTTCGGAGAATCGTATTCGCTGACGAAGAGATTCGCCACGGGGTTGATGTGCGCTTCCACCAGATGGCCGCCATGCACGGTGCCGTCCACCAGCACGAATACCACGTGAGCGTGGAAAACTGGCTTTCCGTTTTGCACCGTGATCTCGCCCTGCAAGGAGACCAGCTCGCCTTTCTGATCGATGTTGAATCGTTTGAAGGCGCCCTTCTCGGGATCGTAAGCGGAGACCACGGCCGAGCTGATGCCGCCCAGTCCGCGCACCTCGCTGATCTTGAGATTGTTCTTCTCGGCGAACTCCGTCATGCCCGACATCAATTCATCGCCGGTACTGAAATTCACGCGGAAGGTGCGCGAGGGTACGGCGGGCAATGGTTGCACGGTCATCTTGGGCGCCATGCCGGGCTTGATGGGAGTGACGCGTGGAAGATAGTTGGGGTCGTCAACCACGGCGCGCTCCGGCGGCGCCGATTGGCCGTAAAGGACGAGCGCCAGCGAAGCAAGGCCGGACGCCAAAAGAGCCGTTCTCATTTTGCACCTCCCAGGTTCTCGTAATACTTCACCGTCGAACCGCTGATCGCGACGATGTCGGGACGGCCGTCGCCATTCATGTCGGCAATCACCACTCCAGATCCAGCCATCATGTCCTGATCCAGCAGTTCATGACGCCACTGCGTGCCCGCGTCGTCCTCGGAATAAAAGATGTGAACGCTGGCCGGGGTTGGCCGCCCGCGATTGGTGACGTCCACGGCGACGATGTCGTCGCGTCCATCGCCGTTAAGATCGCCGACCGCTATTTCATGCCCTTGAATCAAGCCCTTGAAGATGACGTTGCGTTCCCACTGACCGCCTTTGTTGGTATACACAACAATTTCGTCGCCATGCCAGGGCTCCTGCGCCGCGAGAAAGCGCTTGCCTTTGATGTTGATGGGATAGACGTCGTTGCTGCCTTTGGTCATTCCGCCCGCGCCGGGCACGTCCCTCGGTTCGTCGCCCTTGGCGAGTTGCTTGCGCTCGAATCTCAATTTATCGCCGCGGCCGGAGGGCGTGTAGAGAACAATGCCGTCGAAGCCAGCGACCAGCAAGTCGTCGCGCTTACCCGGATTCCATTTAACCGCGTGCAGGTGATGGACAATTCCATAGAGCTTGTCATCCACGGTCTCGCGTTTCCAGGGATCGTCGAGCTTGGCGGGAACACGCCAGAAGAGGAGCGGCACGTTGTCGTGATATTTCGGATCTTCCCAGCCCTTCAGGCCCACGAAGGGCGCCATGACCATTTCCTTTTTCCCGTTTCCTTCCAGATCGGCCCAGGTGACGCGATGCGCGGTGGGGACGGCGTCCACCAGGTAGGACTTCCAGAGGTCCTTCGGGTCGGCCTGGCTCTTGAGCAGCCAGATAGAACCCTTGGCGGTTTTGGGATCCTGGCCGAAGTCGCTGAGCAGAGCGAACTCGGGGATGCCGTCACCATCGATGTCGGCGGGCGAGGCCCAGAGCATGGCCTTTTTGTCGTTGAGCATGACGTGTTTATCCCAGCTTGGGTTCTCGTACCAGGCGAGTTCCGATCCGCCGGCGGCGACGGGGACGATATCGAGCTTGCCATCATGATTGACGTCGGCGATCGCCACGCTGTAGCCGCCCCGAAGCTTGTCGGTGATCACGTGAGTGCTGAACTGAACTGACGTGGACGGCGCGGTGGCGGCGGTGAGAGCGATGGTCACCAGGCCGGCTGCGGCGGCGGCAACGGAAAGAATCAAGGTCATGCGCTTTCGCGGGAACAGTCGACTTGGAACTGGAGATGTCATATGGGTGGGCTCCGCGCCTCGATCATATGATATCCGGCTCAAGGTCGGGCTGGACGGGCATCGGCGAAGCGACGCCGAAGCGCGCGCAGCGCCAGAATCAGGACCAGCAGCATGGTCGCAATGCTGATCGCTAAGGTGATCCGCCATTCCGGACCGCCGTCATACCAGATCGTGAGATCGCAAGAGCCCTGGCAGGTTGGCTTCACGACGAGAAATCCCAGGCCGTCCGAATAGACCTGTTGTAGTTTCCCTTCGACGGAGGCGTGCCAGCCCGGGTGGAAACTCACTTGCGCCGATATGACTTGCCCTGGAGACACCATCGCATGAACCGCGGCGCTATGCCAGGTTTTCCACTTCCACGTCGCGTCGCCGCCAGCCGGGGCATTGAGCGCGTCCACGTACTTTTCCGCCTCCTGCGTGTCCAGACCATTGATGGGCAAGTGCTGCACCAGCGACGCGGGGTCGATCACATGCGCCAGAGAGGTGGAGCGTGCGGGCACACCGTAAATTGTTTCGGCGCCCTCGACCCAAAGAACCGGCAGCAGGCCGTTGAATTTCGCGGGATTGACGAAGGGCTTGTTGTAATCGGGGCCCGCGGCCCCAGGCACTGAGATGGCGTGGGCCCCCAAGGCCTTCAGCCATAGGACGCTGATGGCGCCATCCTGTGCGCCCGCATTCATACCGCTGTAGAGGGTGAAGGGAACGATGCGGAAGAGGAAATTCGGCATCATCGGGTCATGGCCACCGTGTACCTGCGGGGTGTCCGTGAAGTCATTGAAGTAATAAGAGTCTGCGCCCGAGATCATCACTCTGGCGCCATTCATATTGGCGTTGGCCCATTGCGCGATGCGATAGGGCGAGGTCTGGGTGATGTTGGTGGATTGAATCAGGTGGCGCGCATAGCGAATGGCGTGCCGGCTTTGGAGCCCTAAAGCGAGCAGCGCGGCCGTCCCCAAGACCATGCTGGTTCGTCGACCGGCGCGCGCGAGCAATTCCGCGGCGCCGAAGACGACCAGCATGCACAGCGCGAGGTCCATCGCGATTTGATAGCGATGTGGTTGGGGCACAACATAGATGCGCCAGAAAACTCCCAGGGCCACGATCCCTGTGACTAGCCATGCGAACAGCAGGAAGAAGCGCACATGGCGTGAGCGGATCCAGCGTCTCGCGAACAACCAGAGCAGCAGGAATCCGATCGCCAAAATAGCGACGCCGGCCACCGATCGCATGGTGAAGATGTAATCCCCATCTACCGTGGGCGAGTTCTTACGAATGGCCGCAATCACCGAAGGGGGCAGGAGCGGGCAAATCCAGCCATAGGCCAGTCCACCGATCATGAGGAGCAATACGGCGTTGCTCCAGAAGCGCTGAGTGGCGTAGCTTGCCAGTAAAGCCAGGACAGCGGCAGCCAGAATTACGGCCCCGAACGCGTTCGCCAAAACAGCGGCGCTCATGAAAACGCCGGCCAGTATTTTTTGCCACAGCCTGCCGTGCGTCATCGCCAGGTACAGGAACAGAATTGCCAACGGGATGAATGCCAGAGAGGCGGTATGTGGGCCTTCTCCGTAGAACGCGAGTATCTGCAGACGACGCAGACTGAGAGCTCCTCCTACATCCGCGCGGATGGCGGGGATTAACAGGGCGCAGGGCGATATCACCGAATAGGCGAGCGCGGCGAAGAAGCTGGGGATTGGCTTCGTTGTGATGCCCAGAGCCATCAGGTATGCGCACACCGGCGCCAGACAGAAGAACGCGGCGGTCACCTGGTGAAACGAGAGCGCCGGGGAGTGACCGGTGATCCGGCTGAAGAATCCAACTATTAAGTGCAGCAGCGGCAGATAGGTATTCTGGAACGGCAGGCCGCAATCCCAAAACGGCCACCACAGCAGGTCTCCAGGGTGCGCGGCAATCTGGCGGGCGATGGCGATAAACGTACCCTCGTTCGATTCCAGGTACGCGGAGTATTCCACGCCGAAGAGCTTGGCGGCAATGGTCACGTTGAGTATCAAAAGGACGAGCGGCAAGAGGAACCAGGCCGTGATTTCGCGGGACGGGAGGCGGCGGGGAGACGGTGCCAAGAGCTTAGGATATCGGAAGGGGAAGAAGAAGTCAGAATTCAGAAGTCAGAAGTCAGAAGTTAGAATTCAGAATTCGGAATTCAGAATGAAGAATCCGAGAAATTTTGCGAACGGAATTCGGATTGGTGCGTACTACATCCAGACAGGAGGTCGCCGTGCTCCGTTTGCTTTTCGCCGCGCTGGCTTGCTCCACGTTCCTTCACGCCGTTGACCCGGAGGACCACGTCCGCAAGTCGACGCCGGTTACTTCGGCCACACGATTGGTATTGAATGCCGATGTCGGCTCGATCCGGGTGCAGTCGGGCATCGAGAGGACTGTGGACGTGGACGTTGTCTTCCGCGGGTCTCCACCCTCCCGCGCGGAGTTCGATAGAATGCGCCGCGATTTCACGCTGGATGTTACACAACAAGGCTCCGATATTCGAGTGAAGGGCGCGTTCCATAAAGCCTGGGAGCCGATGTTGGCTTTCTGGCCTTTCTTCGTGGGCCATAAGCTCTGCCGCAACTGGGAGTGTCTGGAATATGGAAGCTGGCTGCGCGAGGTGGAGTATCGCGTCACGGCGCCCGAAAAATTCGACGCGGACGTTGAGACATCGACAGGGCCGATTTCGGTGAGCAACCTCAAGGGCGAAGTGTATGCGCGCACCTCGGGCGGTTCGCTGAGCTTCGATGGCGTCGAGGGCGGTGTAAACGGGCAGACATCCGGTGGGGGCGTTACGGTGGAGGGTGGCAAAGGCAAGGCAGTGGTGCATACTTCGGGCGGTCCCATCCGCATCAAGGAAGTTGCGGGAGACGTTGACGCTTCGACGAGCGGCGGTCCAATTTTGATCGAACGCAACTTGGGCCGGGTTAGAGCGCGCACATCGGGCGGAGGGATCGAGATTCGCGAGGCGAAGGGCGCGATTGACGCCTCCAGTTCGGGAGGCGGGGTGAACGCTTCTCTGGCCGGGCAGCCGAAAGAGGAATGCCGTCTCCAAACGTCTGGAGGGAGTATCGAGGTAAGCCTAAGCAAAGACGTTCACGTAACCCTCGACGCATCCTCTAGCGGAGGAGGAGTGTGGACCAACTTCGCAGTCGACGGCAACGACGAGAGGCATCAAGGCGAACTCCGGACGCGTCTCAACGGCGGCGGACCGTTGCTCTACCTACATACGTCCGGAGGCCGCATTAGCGTGCGGCGCGCGGATTAGCTCAGTGACGGTTCATCGCCCTAGTGATGACTCATCAGGAACCAGATCACGATGACAATTCCAGGGACGCCGAGCGCCCACGCGATTAGAAACCTCATTTTCTTCCCCTCTTTCCGACTCCAAGCAGCGCCGGATTCGTTCGCCAGAGAGCATTTCATGGGCCTTTTTGCGCTTTTATGGTTCGGCGCTCCAAGTGCATGGGAATGATCGTGGGCTGCATGAGCAGGTTCACCGGAAAAGGAGATCACATGAAGGACAGTACAAAAGATCAGGTGCAGGGCAACGTGCATGAGGCCAAGGGAAAGATCAAAGAGCAGGCCGGTAAAGTTACCAATAATCCCAACTTACAAGCGGAAGGCCAGGACGAGAAACTGGGCGGTAAGATTCAAAAGAAAGTCGGGCAAATCGAGAAAGTGTTCGAGAAGTAGGTCCCGGATAATCCGGGGATCTGGGTCCTGGGCTCGCAATCGTCGAGGATCTTTTACCGTTCCCCGGAAGAAACTGCGACCCCGTTCACGGAGATTATGGCTGACTTGAGCGCGCTTCCGACTAGGCGGGATCGAAAGAAGCGGGAGTGCCGCGCGATCGTCTGACACTATCCTCCGGGGATACTATCCCCGGTCGATTTTGGCTTTGGCCGGAGTTGGCGATCATCCGAAAAGAAACGCTGTCAGTAATCAGGCAGCGAACATGGCGACAGCGGCTGCCGTCATCAACGCGAACGTAACCCAGCCCAGCGCTCGCTCCGTCCTGGAACTAACCCGGGTGCCCATCACATTGGGGTCACTGGTGAGAAGCAGGATGAGAAGGATTAGAGGCGGGGCAAGAACTCCATTGGTAACCGCCGACCAAAACAGCATTTTTACAGCGTCAAGCCCCGCATAATCGATGGCGAGCCCTAGCGCCATAGCCACGCCGAGCACGGTGTAGAACTTTCTCGCACCGCGCGGTTTTTTCTCAAGCGATCCGCGCCAGGCGGCGGCTTCGGAGATGGCGTAGGCGCACGATCCGGCAAGAACTGGAACTCCCAGCATTCCCGTGCCGATCAATCCCAAGGTAAAAAGCAGGTAAGCTGCATTTCCTGCGAGCGGACGGAGCGCTTCGGCGGCTTGCTTGGCAGTTTCGATTTTAACGATGCCATGAGCATGCAACGTGGCGGCGGTGGTGAGGATGATGAAATACATGATGAAATTGGAGGCGAACATGCCCGTCGTCACATCCACCCGCAAGGCGCGGATTTCCTCATCGGTAGCGCCCTTGCGCTGAGCGAGGTTCCTTCCCATGGCGCGCTCCTCTTCAACCTCCTGCGACGCCTGCCAGAAGAAGAGGTAAGGAGAAATAGTTGTGCCGAGTATGCCCACCAGCACTTCTAAATATTCGTGCGACCAAACCGGCCGGGGCAGCAGGGTCGCGAGCAGCGCATGACGCCAGTCCACGCCGGCGAAGAACGCGGTGACCACATAGGCCAGCAGCACCAGCGTGATCCACTTGAAGATTCGCGCAATCTGCCGGTAGGAGGACCAAAACAAGAAGCCGACGATCAGGGCGGTGTAAAGCGGAGTCCACACCAGGGAGTTCACGCCGGTTATCATTTGCGTGGCATCGGCCATGCCTCCCAGATCGGCTGCTATATTGACCACGTTGGCGACGATCAAAAGCGCGCACGCGGACCAGAGAACCCACCTGGAGTAGCGCCGCCGGACCACTCCGGCGAGGCCGCGGCCGGTGACCATGCCGAGCCGCCCGCACATCGTCTGGACCGCAACCATGAGCGGAAAAGAGATGAGCGCGGTCCAGAGTAAGCCGTAACCGAAGACGGCGCCGCTCATCGAATAGGTCGAGATGCCGGACGGATCGTCGTCGGCGCAGCCCGTGATCAGCCCCGGACCCAAATCCGCAAAAAACAATTCAACGCGGTTTTGCTTTGGAGGGAGCGGTTGGGTGGCTGTTTCCAAACTCTATTTTAGTTGCTCCGGCAACGAGGGCGCGCCTGCTTTGCGGGCCGGCGCGGGCGCCGTGGCGCTTGTAGAAGCGGACGAAGCATACACCAGGATCTCCGCCTTACCGTTGTCGCCGGAGTCGGGAGATTTGCCGAGGCCAAGGGTCTTGATCCGCGTGTCGTCCAAACGGAAATTCTTGGCGAGATAGTCTCGAATGACGGCGGCGCGGCCTTCGGACAGCACTTGGTCCTTACCGGTCTCGCCCTTCATGCCAACCGACACCACCACCACGGCCAAAGCGAACTTGTCGGCCTGCAGGTAGTCGCCGGCATCCTGCAACGTTTTCTCGTCTTTTAGCTTGGCTTCCTTGTTGAAAAGTTTTTGCCCGTCATACTCGAACACCTTGGCCGGATCGCCCGGCGGCAGAATCGAGATGGCATGTTTTGTCAGATCCGAGGCGTCCTCATAGCCCCGGTTCTTGAAAAACCCGCGAAGAAGGAAGTTGTGCTTCAGGGCTTGCATATCCTCGTCAAGGGCCGTGGCGCCCGCCGTGGCCTTTTGGTAGATTGTTTTGTCGTTGATCAACGCGCCGACCGTGCCTTTTCCGTCGTTGATTTTGGCGCTGATCGATTTCAAGTTGCTCGCGGTTCCGTTGAGATCGGCCACTGCGCCTTGGGCGGTGTCCAGAAGCTGATCCGCCTTCTTTACCAGGTTGGACACATCCAGGGGGGCCTCGCTCGGGATGGTGTCGCCATCCTTTAAGGGATCTGCGTTATCCGACCCGAATGAGATCTCGACATACTTGTCGCCGATTAACCCCTCGGACTTGATGGACGCGACAGAATCCTTCTTGAGGACGTCGCGCGTGGCTTTGTCGAGATCCATGGTGACGGTCATCTTGCCTTCGGGCCGATTCGGGAGTTGGATATGTTTTACGTTGCCTTGGTGAAGTCCTCCGACACGCACGCCGGCGCCGTCGGAGAGGCCAACCACGTTCTGAAATTCCGCCTTGACGCGGTAGGTGGACTGGAAGAGCGACTGGCTAGTCCCAATGAGAAAGACCCCCGCCGCCAGCACGGCCAAGCCGGCGACGATGAACAAACCAAGCCGAAATGCTTGCGACATACCGCCTCCTAACCCGCGTCCTTCAGGAATTGGACGACGAACGGATTCCGGCTCTGCTCGAGTTGAGAAAAAGTTCCGTCGATGGCGACTTTTCCCTCCCGGAGCAGAACAAACCGGTCGGCGAAGGATTTCGCTCCGTGGACGTCATGCGTGATGACCACCGAGGTCATATTCCTTTCCTTCCTGAGTTTCACAATCAGTTCGCCGATTTCAGCGGCGGTAATCGGATCGAGACCCGAGGTGGGCTCATCGAAGAGCAGGATGTCCGGGTCCAGCGCCAGGGCCCGGGCCAAGCCCACCCGCTTTTGCATCCCGCCGGAAATATCCGAGGGCATCTTGTCTAAGTCATGCTCCATTCCGACGCTAGCCAGCAGTGCGCGCGCTCGCTCGCGGCGCTGGGAATCCGGGAGCGTGGTGTGCCGCTTCAAGGGAAATTCGACATTCTCCTCGACGGTGAGCGAGTCATACAAGGCCGCCTGCTGAAACAGAAACCCTATTTTCTTTCGGATCTCGTTCAAGCGGTCCATGTCAAGGCCCTCGATTTCCTGGCCGTGAATTCGAATGGAACCCGAGTCGGGCTGCTGCAATCCGACGACGAGTTTTAATAGGACGCTCTTGCCGGTGCCGCTCCGCCCGAGGACGACGACGGTCTGGCCGCGATCCGCCGTGAGATCCACTCCGTTCAGGACTTTTTGCGAGCCGAAGGATTTGTGCAGACCGCTGACTACGAGGGGTTCCGAACCAGCGCTCCGCGGCGCCGGATCCGACATCGTGGTTTCGTGCGCGATCGTCATGACGGGAAGACCACCTGAATGATTCGCACCAGAATCACGTCGGCAAGGATGACAAACAACGATGAGAGCACCACCGAACTAGTCGCCGAGCGGCCAACGCCCGCGGTGCCACCTTGCGTACGCATCCCTTCGAAGCAAGCAACCAAGCCAATAATCAGGCCGAATATTGCGGTTTTGAACGTGGCTGGGAGGAAATCGTTCATCGTCGCGTCCTGCAGGCCGCTGTGCAGAAAGAAACGAAACGTAATGGGATGCGCGAGCGTTGTCGAAATCCATCCCAGAAAGATTCCTGAAGCGTCGGCGGTGAGTGTCAGCAAAGGGAGCATGAGGAAGCACGCCAGCACTCGAGTGGACGCCAGAAACTTGTAGGGATTCACGGCCGAGACTTCCATGGCGTCGATCTGCTCTGTGACGCGCATCGACCCCAATTCGGCTCCGATGCCCGCTCCCACGCGGCCGCTAACGATTAACGCCGTAATAACCGGACCACTCTCCTTGATCAGGGAAAATACGATCACGCTGGGGAGCAAGGCCTCTGCGCCGAAGCGCGTCAAGCTGTCGCGAGTTTGAAGCGAGAGGACCACGCCGGTGGCCGCGCCCGCGAGCGCCACCAAGGGAAAAGATTTCGACCCAATCGCATCCATTTGCCGCACGAATTCACGGCCTTCCCAGGGGGCGCTGAAGGTTGCTCGGGCGACGCGGACACAAAACAGACCAAGTTCACCCACCCATTCCAAAAAGGTTACGAACCAGCTCCGGACGGTTTTGAGGGGATCGACGGACACACCGGGGCCTCCGCCTTTTAGATGCCGATCAGGGGCCAAAGCAACGGCCCGCATTATCAGCACTTTAGCGGCTAGCGAATTGCGTTACAGGCAATTCTTACCCGGAAGCGCCAGGTAGTTACCACCCCTCTCTTTGCCATAAGCGGAGCTTTCGGCGGATTGGTAAGTTCGATAAATCCCTTATCCAGATCTTCGGGAATTGTTTCCGCATGTCGCGGTGTCAACTTGCGAGGAGCGAGAACGAGCTGACACCTGGGAAAACTTCTATCGCGGCCGGCGCGCGCGCGTGCGAGCAGCTTTCTTGGCGGCCTGGCCTCGGCTGTTTGCTCCCCGGCTTTGCGCGCTCGCATGGGCTTGGCGCGATAATGCGGCGTGGGATGCTGCGGCTTGGCCTTCGCGCTTCAGAGCGGAAGTGACGGCGCGTGACCTTTTCCGCGACGGCGCATGCGGTGCCCCCGATCCCTTAGCAATGTCGCGGGCGGCTTGAGCGCGGGTGCGTTCGGGCCCCTTACCCTTCTGAGGGGGCGCAAGTTTTACGCCAGCCCGCCGGGCCTTCGAGAGACCAATGGCGATGGCCTGCTTGGCGGAGCGAGCTCCGTGCTTGCCTTCGCGAACATGGTCCAACTCTTCCCGGACAAATTCTCCGGCTTGCGTCGATGGGGCTTTCCCCTCGCGTTTATCTTGTTTAGCGCTCTCGATGGTCTTTTTTTCAGTCATAAATATCAGATCACAACAATTCGCGGACCTTGTCCCCCATGACAGTCTCGACGATCTTGCGCCGGTCCGGGGTTCCTCGCGCCAGCGATTGGGCGAAATGCGCGGCCTGTTTCGCTGTGACCTTGGGAGGCATGGGAGGTTCGTTGGGATCCACGATCGCTTCTATGATGGCCGGACCGGGTGTCCGCAATGCCCGGTCCAGAATCTCGCCACATTCACTTGGATCGTCAATGGTAAAACCGGCGCCTCCGCAGGCGCGGGCAAAATCGGCAAAGTGGATGGGCGTGAGATCGCACTCGTACTCGGGATTTCCAAGGAACACCATCTGTTCCCATTTGATCTGGCCCAGGGAATTGTTTTTCACGATTACGATCTTGATGGGCAATCGATACCTGACGGCGGTGACGAATTCCGCCATCAGCATGCTAAATCCGCCATCGCCGACAAAGCCAACGCACAGGCGATCCGGATAGGCGATTTGCGAAGCAATGGTGTAGGGCAAGCCGCAGGCCATGCTGGCGAGATTTCCGGACACGGTGTGCATTTGGCCGCGTTGCGCGGGAATATGACGCGCCCACCAAGTGGCGATGGTCCCCGAGTCGCAGTTCACGATGGCATCGGAAGGCAGGCGCTTGCCGAGCTCCGCAGCCAGGCGCTGCGGCTTCATCGGCTTGGTAAGAGCGGCGGCCTGTTGGTCCATGCGCTTGTTCCAATCCCGCATCCCAGCTTGCGCACGCTTGAGAAAGCCCCCCTTGAACAGGCCTGCGCCTTTCGATCGCAATAGCGGGAGCAGTTTTTCGAGCGAACGTTGGGAGTCGCCAACCAGGCCAACTTCGACCGGGTATCGCAGGCCGATGCGCATGGGATCGAGATCGATCTGCACAGCCCGGGCTTGTCCAGGCTTGGGCAAGAATTCGATATATGGGAAGCTGCTGCCGACGATCAGGAGCGTATCGCAATCTTCCATGACTTCCTGCGAAGGGAGCGTGCCGAGAAGGCCGATGCCGCCCGTAGTGTAGGGACTGTCGTCCGGCACGGCGGCCTTTCCAAGAAGCGCTTTGACAATGGGCGCGGATAGCTTGGCCGCGGTTTGTTCCAGTTCATCGCCAGCTCGCAAAGCGCCACGGCCCGCCAAAATCGCGATTCGTTTTCCTGCGTTGAGGATGTCGGCTGCTTGCCGCAGATCCTGCTCGCTGGGAGTGCGCGCGCTCTCGGCCGCAACGTCGGAGACATGCTTGGGGACATTGCGAGGAGTTCGCCCATTTCCCTTGGTCTTCACTTCCAGCTCTTGGAAATCGACAGGAATACATAAGTGCGATACGCCTCGATATGCGAGCGCGGCTCGGCAAGCGAGTTCGGCGATGTTCTCCATGTGGGCCGGGCCCATGCAGCGGGTGTTGTAGACGCAAACATTCTCGAAGAGCTTGTCGAGTTCTACGTCCTGCTGCGTGTGCGTGCCGGTAAGATCGTGGAACTGCATGCCCGTGATGGCGAGTACCGGCTGGCCGTCCAACTTGGCGTCGTACAGGCCATTGAGCAAGTGAATGCCGCCGGGCCCAGAGGTCGCAAGACAGCATCCCAGCTTTCCGGTGTGCTTGGCGTAGGCGCACGCCATGAACGCAGCCGCTTCCTCGTGCCGTACTTGGATGAACCGGATTTTGTCCCGTTGTTTGCGCAGAGCCTCGACCACTCCATTGACGCCGTCGCCCGGCAGCCCGAAGATTATATCGACGCCCCACGCATGGATCGTTTCGACAAGAACTTCCGATGCGTTCATTTCATCCCCAATCTCTAGACCAGCCCCCGCGGGGTTAGTTTCAATCGCGCTCTTCGGTCAGTTAGTTGCAAGGGAACGGCTATGCCGAGAGCGATCGCAATTAGCGCCGCGGACTTCATTCCGGAACATCTCACGCCCCGCACGTTGCGGAAAGCCGTGCAAACCTGCCGGGGATGCGACCTGTACGCTCACGCGACCCAAGCCGTCTTCGGCGAAGGACCGAACTCCGCTGAGATTGTTTTTATCGGCGAGCAGCCGGGGGACGAGGAAGACCGGCAGGGCCATCCTTTCGTGGGACCATCCGGCAAACTGCTGGATCGCGCACTGGTGGAAGCGGGGATCGACCGGTCCTTGGTCTATGTAACTAACGCGGTAAAACATTTCAAGTTCGAAGAGCGCGGTAAACGACGGTTACACAAGAAGCCATCCGGGATGGAAATGCGAGCGTGCAGGCCGTGGCTGGAGGCCGAGATTAACTTAATCCAACCCCAGATTATCGTGTGCTTGGGCGCCACGGCCGCGGCGTCCATCTTTGGCGGAGCGTATCGCTTGACCAAAGAGCGCGGACAGTTCGTCCGGAATTCATGGGCTCCGCATGTGACGTCCACGGTCCATCCGTCAGCGATCTTGCGTGCGCCGGACGAGCAGCGGCATATCGAGTACGAAAGATTCGTGGCCGATCTCAAGAAGGTGCGCAGCGTGTGGAAAGGCCTGCCCAAGTAGTCCGGATTCGCGATTTATTCCGGTAGGGGGGCCGGCGTCGGATCCGGAGAGGAAATCATGCCCGACTTGGCGCGCGCCAGCTCGGCCATTTTCGCGTATCTTTCTTTGATAATGACGAGATCTTCCTCACTGAGCTCTTCGAGATTGATGAAGGCGTTTTGAGCGCCGCGCATCGCGCGCAGAAGTTCATCCGCCTTCAGTTGTAGAGCCGCGCTCTCGCGATTTTGCGTGTTCTGGATGAGAAAGAGCATGAGCATCGCGACAACGTTGGAGACCGTGTTGATGATCAGCTGCCAGGTATCGCTCCAGTGAAATAACGGCCCGCTCGCGAGCCACACCAGCGTGAGTAGGCATACTGTCAGGAAGGCTGGACTGGAGCCAGTGGCTTTGGCCGCCTTCTGGGCCATTTTTGCAAACCAAGAATTCGTCGACATCATTCTCTTCCGTGGGTGGACGCTGCGTGGGAACGGACCCCGGCTCCTGGATTGACAACCATCTGGAAGTTAGACTGCCGGCCGCGACTTTCGTGACACGTGCGGGCGCATATCGAGAAACACTTTACGCTGGCATGTATCTAGCGTGTGAGGAGCCTATGGCCAAGAAAACTGCATCCAAGAAATCTTCATCGGCAACGAAGGGACGCGCCAAGACCAAGAAGGTGATGGAGGAGTATAAAGAAGGGACGTTAAAGTCGGGCGGCCGCAACAAAGTGAAAAGCCGCAAACAGGCCGTCGCGATCGCACTGAGCGAGGCTCGAAAATCTGGCGCGAAAATTCCGAAGAAGAAAAGCAAATCGTAGCGGGCGGATCGAGCGGCGCGCGGTCTGTCGATCCGCGCCATGGCGCTACCAATTCAGATGCAGAATCCCCCGCTCCAGCGCGATGGTCACGGCGTGCGTGCGGTCGGCCGCGCCGAGCTTGCTGAGAATGTTCTGGACGTGCATTTTGATGGTGCCGCTGGCTGTTCCCAGCCGGTTCGCGATATCTTTGTTCGCCATGCCCCTGGCGACAAAAGAAAGCACTTGCACTTCGCGCTCCGTCAGCACGATCTGCGGAAAATATTCGCTCAACCGCTCGGCTACCTCGGGCGGGATGAGGCGTTTCCCGGAATGCACTACGCGAATGGCGCGCAGGACGTCGGTATGCACCATCTCCTTGAGCAGATACCCTCGCGCGCCCGCTTCCAGCGCCCGGTAAATCTCTTGATCTCCGTCGTAGCTCGTCAAAGCGATGATGCGGGCCTCCGGGAACTCTTCGCGAATCATCCGCGTGGCGGTGACGCCATCCAGATCCGGCAGCTTGAGATCCATCAACGTCACGTCGGGCCGCAAAGCGCGATGCAGTTCCACGGCCTCCTGGCCGCCCGCCGCTTCCGCAACCAATTTCAGGTCGATTTCATTGGCTAATAGCGATGCGATCCCTTTGCGCACTATGGGATGATCGTCCACGCATAAAACACGAATTACCTGTCTTGACTCAACCATTTCCATTTAAAGTTCCGCCTTAATACTCTGCCGGGGGCCACGCCGCAGCGCGTCATTATTTACTGCTGGGCCCATTTTCCCGGCCGGGAAATCCACCACAATGGTAGTTCCCATTCTGGGCTCGCTCGTTACTCGCAAGTCGGCGCCGATTTCTTTGGCTCTCTCCTTCATTCCCACCAGGCCGAAGTGATCGGTGGCGGAATCTCCGGGCACGAAGCCGGACCCATCGTCCTGCACGGCGATGCGGAGTCCTTCCGGAAGCATCTGCAAGGTAACTTCAATGGTTCGCGCCCCTGCGTGCTTTACCGCGTTGATGATGGCTTCTTGCGCGATTCGCAGAAGATTGTATTCTACGTAAGCGGGCAAGCCCTCAGAAAGCCGCTCGACAACAAGCCGCTCAATCACAAGCTTCAGGCGCGCGCTGCCCCGAGCCGTCAGTTGCCGCGCGCTTTGGGAAAGCTCGGCGGCCAGTCCCGGACTGGGCGCTCGATTCCTTCGCAGTTCCGACACCGATCGCCGCGCTTCGGTGAGACAATTGGCGGCGTCGTGGATAATCTCTCGGAGAGCCTCGCGCGATCCATTCGGCAGCCGGCCGGCGAGCGCCTGCATTTCCATGGTGACGCCGGAAAATCCCTGCAGCAGGGTGTCATGCAACTCGCGCGCGATGCGGCTGCGCTCGGCGAGAATCGCGTCGAATTGCCGCTCGATATGCTGGAAGCGAAAAACGTAGGCAAAGCGCGCGATGAAAGCGAGCAGTACCGCGCCGGCAAGATAAAACCAGGTCTGCTGATAGAAGCGCGCCGGCAAAACAAATCCCAAGGACGTTCCCGCTTCGTTGCAGGTTCCATCGGCGTTGCACGCCGTAACACGAAAGCGGTAATCTCCCGGCGGCAAGTTGGTATAGAAAGCCTGCCGCCGCGTGCCTGCGTCCACCCAATCGCGATCGAAACCCTCCAACTTGTAGCGGAACGTGGTTCGCTGGGGAGCGCGCAGGCTCAAAGCAGTGTAGCGGAATTCCAGATTCTCGTCGCCGGGGGTGAGCGCTCGCATTTGAGCCAGCCGCTGCGTCCGGCCGTCGATTGCGACGGTCTCGATGACAACGGGCGGCGCTTCCAGCTTCAACTGGATTTGATCGGGGTCGATTGCAATCAACCCGCGGATAGTCGAAAAAGAGAGCCGTCCATCGCGCATGCGCCATGCGGCCGGCTGCACACCGGGCTTGCACTCCACGGTCTGCAGTCCGTCCAGCGGGCTAAACGGCGTACTGGCCACGGTGTGAATTTGCCCCGCTGCGAATTGCAGCAGATCGCTTCGATACACCGAAAAGATCCCTTTGCTGCTGGCCAGCCACAAGCGATCCCGATCGTCGGCGACGATTCCGTAGATTTCGTCGTCGAACAATCCGTCTTTCATCGAGAAGTCCACCTGCTTGGCGCCATCCACCTTGGTACCATCCTCCAGCAGATGCAAACCGCTGCCAATGCCACCGACCCATACCCGCCCATCCGGATCGCGATAAAACGCGTCGGCGTCGCGAATGGCGAGACTGGGGCTGGGGAGTTCCCGCAAGGTCCGCTGGTCGTAAGACTTGATCGCGAGGCCTTCTACCGCCGCCAGGATTCGCCCGCCGGCCTCCACAAACGAAACCACGGGGTCCGAGCGATTTAGACGCACGGCGCCGCCGGAGCGCAACACAGCGGCGCCTTGGGATGTTCCAATCCACAACGCCCCATCGCTCGCCCGATACAAGCTCCGAATGACGCCCGGGAAAATGGCCGCGATTTTTCCATCGCGAATTTGATCCAATCCGGCGTCGGTTCCTACCCACAAAGTTCCCTTCGCGTCACCGGCCAAGGCCAGGATGGAATTGCTCGACAGGCCATCCTGCTTGGTCAGCACGCTCGATCTGCGGCCATCGAAGCGGGCCAGTCCCGCACTCAGAGTACCCACCCAGATGACTCCCCGCCGATCCTGAAACACCGGCCCGGTATCGTCGCTTGGAAGGCCTTCGGCCGTTGTAAACGGGAGGGTGCGGCGATCCAGGAATTGATTCAGCCCGCGCTTGGTGCCCACCCACAGACTTCCTTCGCGATCCTCAAAGAGTGAGGCGACCGTGCTTTGCGATAAGCCATTCTTCGGCAGGAAACTTTCAACTTCGCCATTGCGCCAGCGGCTGAAACCGCCGTCCGCGCCAATCCAGATCGACCCGTTCCGGCCCTCGGCGAGCGAGAGCACCGAATCGTTCGCCAGGCCATCCGCTTTGGTGAAGCGCTGTTCCCGGCCGTGCTGCAAACGAATCAAGCCCGCGGTGGTTCCAATCCACAATGCGTCGTCGCTGGTGGAGAGCATGGCTTGCACGCGTGCATAGGGGGGCACAGAGTGCAGCGAATAGGTGGTGAATTTCTTTCCATTCCAAATACTGAGATCCGGCCCTTCACCGCCGAGCCAGATAGCGCCGTCCGCTCGTTGCGCTGCTGCCGCGACCGGTTCGCCAGACGGGAAAACCTGAATCTTTCCATCCCTGATCCGGGCGAGGCCTCCATCCGTACACGCCCACAGATCGCCGCTGTGGCCCGGGAACAAGCACGCGACGTTATCGGACGGAAGGCCGTCCCGCCGCGAAAACCTCGCCAGCGATCCGTTCTCTAGGTGAAAAAGCCCCGCGTTGCCGGTGGCGATCCAAAGTCCACCCCGCGGATCCTCAGCCAACTGGCGTACCGACATCTTCGGGAGCGCCAGCCCATCCAAATCTTCCGGCGACGTGAAGCGCACGCCATCGAAGCGCACCAGACCATCGTCCGTTCCGAGCCACAGATATCCGTCCCGGGTTTGATGGATCGCAAGAATGGTGGACTGCGGCAGACCTTGGCGTGTTTGCCAGATTCGTTGCAAATACTGGGTCAGCCTGCGGCCGGGATCGAGAGCTGAAGCGGGTAATCCGGCTAACAGTGAAAGCGCCAGGGCGGCGCCGATCCATTTGAATCGAAGCACGATAATTAAGACGCTCGAGGGCGTGCGAATGATACTCAGCCCTTCTGAGCCAGGTCTCTCGCCTTTTCTTCCCCTGCCGAACGGCATAGCTGGAGGGGGACCTTTCGGCAGTCGCGCCAGTTCCATTGCTTCTCCATGATGGAGGTGGAATCTCGATGGATCAACAGCCCAGCGCCCCGGCTTCCATAGAACACATGACGCCCATCGCGCCAAACTTACCGGCGCCCCAGACGCCCGGGAGAGAACGAGAACGGCCCCCGACCCCTCCTCCGCCACGGCGGCGCCGCCGTCTCTGGATTTGGCTCCTGCTGCTGGTGTTGCTGGGCGCGGGGGGGTACTACTACTGGTCGAGAAGAACGCCTGCCTCGGCCACCGGAAAGGTCGGTGGACAAAAAGGACAAGGCGCGAACGCGACGGCCCCCGTGGATGCCGCCAAAGCGGTGAAGGGCAACATCGGCGTGTATGTCACCGGACTGGGCGCCGTAACTCCAATCTATACCGTGACTATCCACACTCGCGTGGACGGTGAATTGATGCAGGTCCTCTACAAAGAGGGCGACTTGGTGCAAAAGGGCGACAAACTAGCCGAAATCGATCCCCGGCCGTATCAAGCCCAGTTGACGCAATACGAAGGGCAACTGATCCGCGATCAAGCCCTGCTCGACAATGCGCTCATCGATCAAAAGCGGTATGAGACGCTCATCAAACAAAATGCGATTCCCGAACAGCAACTGGCCACCCAGGTCGCGCTGGTCAAGCAAGACGAAGGAACGGTGAAGAACGATCAAGGTCTGATCGACAGCGTGAAGGTGAATCTGATTTACTGCAACATTACGGCGCCCATCACCGGCCGCATCGGCCTCCGCCTGGTGGACCCGGGCAATATCGTTCAAACCTCGGACACCACGGGTCTCCTGGTCATTACTCAGCTTCAGCCCATCAGCGTGATATTCACCATCGCCGAGGATCAGTTGCCGGTCGTGTATGCCAAACAGAACGCCGGGCAGAAACTTCCCGTGGATGCATTCGATCGCGACATGAAGAAGAAACTGGCGTCCGGCGCGCTCACCACCATCGACAACGAGATCGATCAAACCACGGGCACGGTGAAATTGCGCGCCACTTTCAACAATTCTCACAATGAACTTTTCCCCAATCAGTTCGTGAATGCGCGCCTGCTGCAGCAGGAAAAACGCGGCGTGGTGCTGGTGCCGTCGGCGGCCGTGCAGCGCAATTCTCAAAGTACTTATGTATACGTGGTGAAACCGGATTCCACCGTTACTGTGCGCCAGGTGAAGGTGAGCACCAGCGACGACACCAACACGGAGATCGCTTCCGGGGTGGTGGAGGGCGACGTCGTAGTCCTGACGGGCGTCGACAAGCTGCAGGAAGGCAGCAAAGTCACGGTGCATCTGGATAGCCCTTCCGGCTCGGGAAAGCAGTCTAAGTGAGCCCTTCGCGCACATTTATCCTGCGGCCGGTGGCGACTACGCTGCTGATGGTCGGCATTCTGCTGGCGGGCGCCGTGGCCTACAAGGAGCTTCCGGTTTCGGCATTGCCGGAGGTGGATTACCCGACCATCCAGGTGACCACCACCTATCCAGGCGCGAACCCGGACGTCATGGCTTCGTCGGTGACGGCGCCGCTGGAACGTCAATTCGGACAGGTCCCCGGCCTGCAGCAGATGACTTCCATCAGCTCCGAAGGGATGTCGGTGATCACGCTCGAGTTCAACTTAAGCCTGAACATCGATGTGGCCGAGCAGGAGGTCCAACAATCCATCAACGCTTCGGGGACTTATTTGCCCGCCGACCTTCCCACGCCGCCGCTTTACAGCAAAACCAACCCGGCCGACACACCGATTCTCACGCTCGCGCTTTCGTCCACCACCTTGCCGCTATCCAAGGTGGAAGATCTCGCCGACACGCGCCTGGCGCCGAAAATCTCGCAACTGTCGGGCGTCGGCCTGGTAAGCATCAGCGGCGGCCAGAAGCCCGCGGTTCGGATCCAGGCCAACCCGGCCCAGCTCGCGGCCTATGGCATCAACATGGAGGACATGCGCAGCGCGATCATCGCCGCCAATGTCAACCAAGCCAAAGGCAACTTCGATGGCCCGCGCCAGTCGTACCAAATCGGCGCCAACGATCAGCTTCTTTCCAGTTCCGATTACGCCAGTCTGGTGGTGGCTTATAAGAATGGCGCACCGGTGCTGATGACCAAGGTGGCCGACGTAGTGGACAGCGTGGAGGACGTCCACGAAGCCGCATGGATGAACAGCACCCCCGCGGTAATCGTGAATATCCAACGGCAGCCGGGCGCCAACATCATTTCGGTGGTGGATAGCATCACGAAACTTCTTCCGCAGCTCACTTCGACGCTGCCCGAATCCATCCAGGTAAAGATCCTGACCGACCTGACCACTACCATCCGCGCGTCGGTGAGCGACGTGGAGTTCGAACTGATGCTGACCATCGGCCTGGTGGTGATGGTCATCTTTCTATTTCTGAGAAATCTGTCGGCCACCATTATTCCGAGCGTCGCGGTGCCGCTATCGCTGGTGGGGACCTTCGGCGTGATGTATCTGCTGGGCTACAGCCTCAACAATCTGACCTTGATGGCTTTGACCATTTCCACCGGCTTCGTGGTGGACGACGCCATCGTGATGATCGAGAACATCATGCGCTACATCGAAGAGGGCGAGCATCCGCTGCGGGCCGCGCTGAAGGGCGCCGAACATATCGGATTCACCATTATCTCGCTCACCGTTTCGCTGGTCGCCGTTCTCATCCCGCTGCTGTTCATGGGCGATATCGTGGGGCGTTTGTTCCGCGAGTTCGCCGTCACGCTTTCGATCACCATCCTGATGTCGGCGGTAGTGTCGCTGACGCTGACTCCGATGATGTGCTCGAAACTGCTGAAGCACACCTCGGAAGCACAGCAAGGACGCTTCTACCGCGTATCGGAAAAGGGCTGGATCTGGGTGATCGGCCTCTACGAGAGGACCTTGAGATGGGTACTGGAGCGGCAAACCGCGACTTTGCTGGTGGCGGTTGCCACCTTGGCGGTGACCGTCCTTCTGTTCTACGAGATTCCCAAAGGCTTCTTCCCTATTCAAGACACGGGAGTGATTCAGGGAATTTCCGAAGCCGCGCAAACTGTATCGTTCACCGAGATGTCGCGTGAGCAGCAGCAGCTCACGCAGGTGCTCCTGCAGGACCCGGCGGTAGAGAGCCTGTCGTCGTTCATTGGCGTGGACGGCACCAACACCACCCTCAACAGCGGCCGCATTCTGATCAACCTGAAGCCGCTGGCGGTGCGCAAGATCAATGCCACCGATGTGATTACGCGCCTGCAGCCCAAGCTGGCTCAGATATCCGGCATCACTTTGTACATGCAGCCTGTGCAGGATTTGACCGTGGAAGATCGCGTCAGCCGGACGGAATTTCAATACACGCTCGAGGATCCGAACTCGGATGAATTGAACGTCTATGCGCCGCGGCTGTTGGCCAAGCTGCAGCAACTGCCGGAGCTGCGCGACGCGGCCAGCGATCAGCAGGTACTGGGGCTGCAAACGCGGCTGGTGTACGACCGGGTGACGGCTTCGCGCCTGGGAATCACGCCCGCCGCGATCGATCAGACCCTGTACGACGCGTATGGCCAGCGTCAGGTCTCTACCATGTTTACGCAGCTCAATCAATACCACGTCATTCTGGAAGTGCAGCCGGACTTCCACGATAAGCCGCTCGATCTGCGGGCACTCTTCGTTCGCACCGGTGCGGCGCCCGCTAGCGGCACCGGCGGGGTGGTGGCGGGAGGCACGGGCACAGCGGTCAGCAGCGGTCCTACCAGCTCGGCCACCGCGTCGCAGGCCAGCCTCAATTCCACCGGATCGAGCAACGCCAACGGCGCGGCGCCCATTGCGTCGACTGCGGCGTTTCCAAACGGCGGCCAAGTCCCGCTGGCCGCGTTCAGCACCACCGAGACTCGTAGCGCGCCCATCGCGATCGATCACCAGGGCCAATTTCCCGTGGTGACGCTTTCATTCAATCTGGCACCCAACGCGTCGCTCGGAGAGGCGGTGGAGGCGGTGAACAAAGCTAAGGACGAAGCCGGCCTGCCGCCCAGCATTCAAGCGGCGTTTCAGGGAACCGCGGAAGCCTTTCAGGCCTCGCTCGCCAACGAGCCGGTTTTGATTCTGGCCGCGCTAGTGACGGTCTACATCGTGCTCGGCGTTCTGTACGAAAGCTTCATCCATCCGGTCACGATTCTTTCCACGCTGCCGTCGGCGGGGGTAGGCGCGCTGCTGGCGCTATTCATCACACGCAGCGACTTCAGCGTGATCGCGCTCATCGGCATCGTGCTGCTCATCGGCATTGTCAAGAAAAACGCGATCATGATGATCGATTTTGCGTTGGAAGCGGAGCGCCATGAGGGCAAAGCGCCGTTGGACGCCATCTATCAAGCCTGCCTGCTGCGCTTCCGTCCGATCATGATGACCACCATGGCGGCGCTGTTGGGTGGCGTTCCGCTGGCGCTCGGGACGGGTGTGGGCTCCGAACTGCGTCGGCCGCTCGGCATCACGATCGTGGGCGGCCTGATCTTCAGCCAGATGCTGACGCTCTATACGACGCCGGTGATTTATCTATTCTTCGACCGGCTGGCCATCCGATTCTCGCGCAAGCATCGCGATATGCGCGCCGGTTCGGCTCCCGCGTCTTCTCCCGGAGGTCCCGCTCCGCAGCCGAGTCCCGCGCATTAGCCATGAATATCTCGGAACCATTCATCCGCCGGCCCATCGCAACCACGCTGCTGACAGCGGCTGTGGCGCTGGCCGGCGCCGTGGCGTTCCGGCTGTTGCCCGTATCGCCGCTACCGCAAGTAGACTTCCCCACCATCTCGGTGTCGGCGGCGCTGCCGGGAGCAAGTCCAGAGACCATGGCCTCGTCGGTGGCCACTCCGCTCGAGCGGCAGTTCGGACACATCGCCTCGGTTACCGAGATGACCTCTTCGAGCACGCTGGGAGCGAGCAGCATCACGCTGCAGTTCGATCTGAACCGCAACATCGACGCGGCGGCGCGCGACGTAGAGGCGGCCATCAATGCCGCGCGCGGATACTTGCCCGCCAATCTGCCGAGCAATCCCAGCTACCGCAAGGTGAATCCGGCCGACGCGCCCATCTTCATGCTGGCGCTCACGTCGGACCAATTGTCCAAAGGCCAGATGTACGACGCCGCGTCCACCATCATGGCGCAGAAGCTGTCGCAAGTAACCGGCGTTGGCCAGGTGGTGGTGGGAGGAAGCGCCCTGCCCGGCGTACGGGTAGAGCTGAATCCGTCGCAGCTGAACAAATACGGCATCGGCTTCGAACAGGTGCGGACGGCGCTGGCCGGATCTAATGCGAACACGCCCAAAGGAGATTTTCAGAGCGGGAAGCGGCGCTGGGAAGTGAGCGCCAACGATCAGATCTTCAAGGCGATCGACTACCAGCCGTTGGTGATCGCTTATCACAATGGATCGGCCGTGCGCGTCTCCGATGTCGGTGACGCGGTGGATTCGGTGGAGGATTTGCGCAATTCAGGTTACGCCAACGGCAAGCCATCGGTGCTGCTGATCATATTCCGGCAGCCCGGCGCGAACATCATCGACACGGTGGATCAGATCCGGGCGGTTCTGCCGCAGCTCGAAGCATCCATTCCGCGAGCCATCAACGTGCGGGTGGCCATGGACCAAACCATCACCATCCGCGCCTCGGTGAACGATGTGGAGATCACTCTGCTGATTTCGATCGCGCTGGTGATCCTGGTGGTGTTCGCGTTCCTGAGAAGCGGCCGCAGCACCTTTATCCCCAGCATCGCCGTTCCGGTTTCGCTGATGGGAACCTTTGGCGTGATGTATCTGGCGGGCTTCAGCATCGATAATCTCTCGTTGATGGCGCTAACCATTTCCACGGGATTCGTGGTGGACGACGCGATCGTGGTTATCGAAAACATCACGCGCTACATCGAGCACGGAATGCAGCCGTTCCAGGCCGCGCTCAAGGGCGCCCAAGAGATCGGGTTCACGGTGTTTACCATTAGCATCTCCCTGATCGCGGTCTTCATTCCCCTGCTGATGATGGGGGGCATCGTGGGACGCCTGTTGCGCGAGTTCGCCATTACGCTGTCGGCGGCGATTCTGGTTTCGATGGTGATCTCTCTCACCACCACTCCGATGATGTGCGCGCATCTTTTGCGCGTGGAAACAGAGCACGGCTGGCTCTACCGGAAGAGCGAGGAGTTTTTCACCTGGGTGGTCAATCTGTACGGCCGCACTCTTTCGATCGTATTGCGGCATCCGGCGCTGACGCTTGCGAGCCTGCTGGCCACCGTGGCCCTCACCATCTATCTGTACATTCAGGTGCCCAAAGGCTTCTTTCCGCAGCAGGACACCGGCCGGCTGAGCGGGCAAATTCAGGCCGATCAGGACACCTCGTTCCAGACCATGGACAAGACCTTGCTAACGATGGTGAATATCATCGACGCCGATCCGGCCATCGACACGGTGAACGCCTTCTCGGGCGGCGGAGGCGGCACCACAACCAATACGGCGCGGATGTTCATTTCCCTGAAGCCCCTGGATGAACGCAAGATCAGCGCCGACCAGATCATCCAGCGACTGCGGCCGAAGCTCGCGAAAGTGCCCGGGGCCACCTTGTATTTGCAGGCGGTGCAAGACGTGCGCGTGGGAGGAAGGAACAGCAATGCGCAGTATCAATACACCATGCGCGCCGACAATTTGAGCGATCTGACTACGTATGCGCCGCGCATGCTGGACCAGCTAAAGACCATCTCCCTCATCACCGACGCCAACAGCGACCAGCAGGACCGCGGCCTGCAAGCCATGGTGGACTACGACCGCAAGACCGCCGCCCGTTTCAACATTTCTTCGCAACTGATCGACGACGTGCTGTACGACGCCTTTGGCCAGCGGCAGGTGTCGACCATGTATTCGTCGCTGAATCAATATCACGTGGTGATGGAGGCCGCGCCGCAATTCTGGCAGAATCCCAACACGCTGCACCAGGTGTATGTGACGGCGCCGGACGGAAGCGAAGTGCCGCTAAGCGCGATCGCGACAACGGCCACCACCACCGCGCCGCTGTCGGTGAACCATCAAGGGCTGTTTCCCGCGATCACTCTGTCGTTCAACCTTCGGCCCGGTGTGGCGCTGGGCACTGCGGTGAATTCAATTACGGCGGCCGGCAATAAGATCGGGCTGCCCGCGACCATTCAGACGGGATTCGCCGGAACGGCGCAAGCCTATCAAGACTCGCTCGGCAGTGAGCCGCTGTTGATCGCCACCGCGCTCGCGACGGTCTACATCGTGCTCGGGATGTTGTATGAAAGCTACATCCATCCCGTGACGATTCTGTCGACGCTTCCGTCCGCCGGAGTAGGCGCCCTGCTGGCGCTGGAGCTGACGCGCACCGACCTGAGCGTGATCGCCATCATCGGGATCATTTTGCTGATCGGCATCGTGAAGAAGAACGCGATTCTGATGATCGATTTCGCCATAGCGGCGGAGCGCAACGAGGGCAAAAGCTCGCGCGACGCTATTTTCGAGGCGTGCCTGCTGCGATTCCGGCCCATTCTGATGACCACCATGGCGGCGTTGTTGGGCGCGTTGCCGCTGGCCCTGGGCACGGGCACCGGATCGGAGCTGCGGCGGCCGCTCGGAATCACCATTATCGGCGGGTTGCTCTTCAGCCAGATGCTGACGCTCTACACCACGCCGGTAGTCTATCTCTACTTCGACCGGCTGCAGCAGTGGCGCGAACGGAAGCGCTTCGAGCGCCGCCGGCCCGCTGGCAGCGTTTCTGAGAACGACGGGCCCTTAGGCTCGGAGGTATAAACGCGGACGTGACCAGCATGTTTACAGCGACCGTCTCATCCACGCAGTTCGACTCTCTTACTCTGGCGATCGCCGGCAATGTGAGCCAGGAGGCGCTGCCCGAGATCGCGTCGCTGATCGATCATGGCAGGCGGGATCATGAGAAAGTAATATTGGACTTGAGCGAAGTGACGCTCCTGGATCCGGCCGCGGCGCAGTTTTTCGCCGAGCAGTTTCGCGGCGGCGTGCGGCTGGTGAATTGCCCGGTTTATATACGGCGCTGGATTGTGAGAGAAAACGATGAATCAGAGGAATAACGCTTACCGAGCCGCGACCATAGGGAGCGTTTTGTGCATTCTCGGCGCGCTGCTGGTTTCCAGCGGATGCATGGTGGGTCCAAACTACAGGCGCCCGCCGGCTCCCGTGCCTATGGCATTCAAAGAGCAGCCGCCGGATGGTTGGAAAGAAGCGCAGCCCAGCGACGCCGCACTCAAAGGAAAGTGGTGGGAGATTTACAACGATCCGAACCTCAACGCGCTCGAAGAGCAGGTGAGCATTTCGAATCAGAACGTGCTGGCTGCCGAAGCCCAATACCGCGCCGCGCGCGCCGAGGTTCAGATTGCGCGTTCCGCTCTGTTTCCTACGCTCACGGCGGGTCCCACCGCGTCGGTGGCCCAAGGCACGGGCGGGGTTTCGGCCAATCAGGTGGCGGCCACCGGCGGCACACACACTAACTACCAAGTTCCGTTCGATCTCTCCTATCAAGTGGATCTGTGGGGCAGCATCCGGCGCAACGTGCGAGCGAACGCGGAGACCGCGCAAGCCACCGAAGCGCAGCTTGAAAATGCGAAACTCACCTACCAGGCGGACCTGGCGCAGGACTATTTTCAGTTGCACGGCACAGACGGAGCCGTCGCGTTATTGCAATCCACCGTCGATTCCTACGCCGGGTATCTGAAGCTCACGCAGGCCCGGCACGACTCGGGGATCGCGTCCGGCGCCGACGTGGCGCAAGCGGAAACGCAGCTCGATTCCGCCAAGGAACAATTGATCGACCTGGGAGTAGCGCGCGCACAGTACGAACACGCCATTGCCATTCTGGTCGGTAAGGCCCCCGCCGAGTTGTCCATCGAACAGCGGCCGCTGCAGGGAGAGCCGCCGCAAGTGCCTGTTGCGATGCCATCCACCTTGCTGGAAAGGCGGCCGGATATCGCGATTTCGGAGCGGCAGATGGCGTCGTTGAACGAGCAGATCGGAATCGCGGACGCTGCGTATTATCCCGCGCTGACGCTCACCGGGGGCGCCGGGTTGGCCAGCGCAAGTTTCGTCAGTCTGTTCGGCTGGGCGGCCCGCTTCTGGACTGCGGGCGCCGGGATCTCGCAAACGGTGTTCGACGCCGGAAAGCTGCGGGGGCAAGTCAACGTCGCGAAGGCCGACTTCGATGCAGGCATGGCGAACTACCGCCAAACCGTTTTGAACGCGTTCCAACAAGTGGAAGATGAACTGGCGGCTCTGCGGATTCTGGAACAGGAAACGGGAGCGACCAACGAGACCGTGAAAGCTGCCCAAACTGCGCTCGATATCACCACCGCTCAATACAAGGCCGGTACAGCGACCTACTTGCAAGTGGAAACGTCTCAGACTGCGCTGTTCGCCGAGCAGGAGGCCCTGGTGAATTTATTGACGCGCCGCATGGTGTCGAGCGTGCTGCTGGTGGAAGCGCTGGGGGGCGGATGGGACACCTCACAGTTGCCCGAGGTCAGCGCACTTTCGGCGAGCGACAAGCGTACTAAAAATTGATCCTCGATAATACCGCTCCCTCCGGTCACGGCTCAGAATCCGCACTCCCACTTACCGAGCCGCGACCATAGGTAGCGAAACAGATTTGCTCTAAAAACCGATTTTTTCTTTGGCCGCCGCGATCTTCTTACCATCCACGCCGTAAATGATCAGCAGATCGCCCCAAGCGTGGTAGTCGCCGTGACGCTCGCGATATTTCACCACCGCCTCGGCTTCTTCGTTGGTGAGAGCCAGACCAACGGCGATCTCTTGCGCCGTGGCCTTGTTCACGTTGATTTTGGTCGAGTCTTCTATCTTGGGGAAATGCTCGAAGAGATAATCGGCGATGACGTCGAGTTCGGCTCGCGTGGCCTGAGCGCCACGATCGCCCATGCGGTAAACAATGGCTTGGTATTCGTCCTTGGTAAATCGATAGACCGCAATTTCCTCGGCCTTATGGCAGCCCGTGCAGGCTCGGAGGATTAGCTCTTTGCCCTTACCGTCGGGAAGATCGTCGGCGGCAGCTGGCATGGACAGCATGCCCGAACAAAGGGTCAGGCATGCCATCAGCTTGAACAAATGCGGCCTCTTTTGCAGTTAGCGGTGGAAACGGCCTTCAAGCACGCCCTTCCCGAGGATGTGACCTTGCATCGCCGCAAGTACCTCGGCGCGGGTGGCGTCGGGGCCGAGATCGAGTTTAGTATCCAGGGCGAAAAGCTCGAAGGTGTAGTGATGATACGGGCCGGCCGGGGGCGCGCCCGGTCCCATGTATCCGACGCCGCCGCGCAGGTTCTTGGCGTTGATGGCGCCGTCGTCGAGTTTCGCGGTAGCGGGAACACCTCCGGGAAGGCCCATAGCTGTGCCGGGAATGTTGAAGATCATCCAATGCAGAACGTCGTCGGTCTTGCGCATCAGCGCCACGTCGGGATCGTGCAGGATCAACGTGAAGCTGACCGTGCCCGGCGGTACGTGGGTCCAATCCAGTTTCGGCGAAACGGCGTTCGGATCGGCCTGCGTGTATTTGTTCGGAATCACGCTGCCGTCTTCGAAGTCGGGGGAAGTGAGCGTGAGGCCGGGTCCGGCCGGCGCGCCTTTTTGTTGTGCAAAGGCCGAGCCCAGGCTCGCCATCAAGAACATTGCTCCTACAGTGAGTATTTTCATGGGTGTTTCCTCCTTGGAATGTATCAGCATATCAAAATGTATCAACTCATCAAGAAGGCGGAGCGATTTGGCCGGCGCGCGCGGGAGGAATTTTTGGAAGGAACATGGGCCGTGCTATGATCGGCTTCTTGCGAAGTGATGCGAGGAAAGTACCCTTCGGAGGGGCCGCAATGGCAGGGCAAGCGACGAAATCTCCCCACAACAAATCGCGCAATTCGGCGAACGGAGAGCAGCACATAGCCGAGCATCTGGCGTTTGAAATGGCGCGTGTGGTGGAGGAAGCCGCCGTCGCTTCCGCGCGCACCATGGGGCAGGGCGACAGCCCGGGCTCCGATCATGCCGCCGTACAGGCCATGCGCCGTGCTTTCGAACATGTGCCGATCGCCGGAAACATCGTAATCGGCGAAGGTGAGCGCGACGAAGCGCCGATGTTGTATATCGGCGAGCGGGTGGGTGCGACACCTCCCCCGGGCCTGGAATATCCCGCCGTCGACATCGCCGTGGATCCTTTGGAAGGCACGAATCTGTGCGCTACCGGCGCGGCCAACTCCATCGCCGTGCTGGCGGCTTCAGAAGCCGGCGGTCTGCTGCATGCGCCGGATTGTTACATGGAGAAGATTATCGCGGGACCCGGATGCCAGGGCGCACTGGACCTGGACGCGCCACCGGAAGACAATCTCAAGGCCATCGCGAAGCGATTGGATCGCGACGTGGAGGATCTGGTGGTGATGGTGCTGGACCGCCCGCGTCATAAAGATCTGATCGCAAGGATTCGCAAGGCCGGCGCCCGCATCCGTTTGATTAGCGATGGCGATTTGTCGGCGGGAATTGCCGCGGCTGTGAGCGGCGCCGGCGTCCACGCGGTAATGGGAATCGGCGGCGCTCCCGAAGGAGTGATCACAGCGGCGGCGATGCGTTGCCTGCACGGTGAAATGCTCGGGCGGCTGGTGGTGAGCAACAAGGAGATGGAGAAGCGGATGCAGAAAATGGGCATCAGCGATCCGCGGAAGATCTATCGCGCCCAGGACCTGGCCCCCGGCAAGACGATCATCTTCGCGGCATGCGGCGTCACGCCGGGGAATCTGCTGCAAGGCGTGCGATTCTTTGGCACCGGTCATCGGACGCATTCGCTGGTAATGACTTCGCATCCGAACACGGTGAGTTTTCGCGATACGGTGCATTTGACGGGCAAGCCCGATCGTCGAGGAGTGAGGCTGTTCTAAAAAAGAATTCAGAATTCAGAAGTCAGAATTCAGAATGCGGACTGGGGATCAGTGCAGCCGCCCGACGCTTGCTTATTCTGAATTCTGGCTTCTGAATTCTGCCCTAGTTCAGTCTCCCCAACCAGCGATGAATCGACCCTAGTTGTTGCGCGATTTGCGCCCGGTCCTCGGCATCGGGCGAATATTTCAAGTACAGCTCCAGATCTTTTTGAGCGTTGCGAAATTGGCGCATCCTCAAACGGGCCACGCCGCGCGCCTTGTAGTACTCCGGGTTTCGCGGGAAGGCTTCAATCAGCAGATCGGTCACCGCCACCATCTTGTCGAACTGCTTGCTGCGAAAATAGGCCGAGCGCAAATTGTTCAACATGCGCACCACGATATAGCGAGTGCCGACGGGCGCCAGAGCGGTGGCGTCGGCGTCCGATCCAGTGCGGTCGCGCGCGAGCTTCCGGCAATCTTCCCAAGTGAGGAGTTGGCCGGAGTGAAACGGATCGATATACGCCGCGAATTCCCCGTCGTTATATTGGACGATAAAGTGCCCGGGCAATCCGACTCCCGCAACCGGCTGTCCGAGGCGGCGCGCCACTTCAATGTAAACCACCGCCAGCGCGATCGGGATTCCGGTGCGGCGATCCAAAACATAGTTGAGGCAACTGTTGCGGGGATCGTTGTAGTCGATTTCGTTACCGCGAAAGCCCAGATCGCCGAATAAGTAGTCGTTAGCCACGCGAACAAACTCGCGGCCGTCGGCCGAAGCGGGAAGCCGGGCTGCGATTCCAGATGCGATTCTATCGAGAACCCCCAGAAATGGCTCAGGGTCCAGATCCGGCGTCTCGATGGAAGCGATTTCGAGCGCCGCCACATCGAGCCGGCCTTCCGGCAGGTCCTGAATTGCCGCCCGCAGTGCTTCCATCTAATTCGTCAATCCCTTCCCGTGGCTCTTTCGAATTGTGACACCGCGCGCGGCCACTTGCACGGGCAGGATTTCCGCGCCCGCGTCCGCGACGGCCCGCGAGACGCGTTCTTGAGCGCCGCACTCCACCAGAAAAAAGACACAGCCGCCCCCGCCGGCCCCGCAGACTTTAGCGCCCAACGATCCGGCGCGCCTGGCCAGCGCGATTAAACGATCGATGGCGGGCGTGGAAATGCCCGGTACATTACTGCGGCGGTGCGACCAGTCTTCGCGCAGCAAGCGGGCGGCCTCGCTCCAGTCCGCTTTTTCGACGGCCACACGCATGCCGGATGCGATCGCGGCAATGTGCCCGAAATTGCGTTGCACCTTACGATCGCCGTTGATGTAGGCCTTGGTCACTTCCCAATTATTGATGCCGGAGTTACGGGGCGCGCCCGTGTAGCAGAGCACAATCCGGCGATTGAAATCGTCCAGATCCACTGGAATGGCGACACGCCTCACACCGGCCGCTCCCAGTTCGACGGCGCCGACGCCGCCATAAAGCGCCGGGTAATAATCTTGGACGCCGGTGGGCACGCGAATGATTTGCGCTTCAACGTTTTGCGCAATCTCGCGGATTTTCTCCAGGCCGTGGCCGGAGCCGGTGAAGCGGTTGAGCGCGCTGGCCGCCGCGATCATCAACGCCGACGATCCGGCAATTCCGGCGCCGGCGGGCGATTCCGAATCGGTTTGGATCGCCAGACCGGTTTGAGGACGGAAGAAGCGCAGCAGGTGCGTCGCCAGAGGCAGGGGCGGCCGAACGGCTGCGTCGAGGGCGGCAAGCGATGAGTAGCTTTCGGCCGCATCCAGGTCGCTGGAGCGCAGCCGGATCTCGGGCGAGTCCAAAGTGCCGATGGCGCAACGCGTGAATCGGTTGATGGCAAAATTCACGGTGACCGCGCCCGGATGGAAGAGGTATAAAGGCCAGATATCGAGGGTGCCGCCAGCCAGGTCAACGCGGCAAGGCGCCTCGGCGATGATTCTCATGCAGAAGCTTTACTATACCGTGGCAGTATCGTGAATCCGGCAACTCCCGCCGATAGAGACACAGATGAGGCACGTTTTGTTCGTTGGCGCGTTGGCGGGGGCGCTGGCCTGGGCCCAGAACGACCCCGTGGCAGCGCCTGCGGCCCCGCAGCAAACGACGCCTGCGGCGCCCCAGCAAACGACGCCTGCGGCCGGCCAGCAGCCCGATCCAGCACCCGCGCCATCCAGCATGGCGGACTCGCTTGCCAAGCAGCGCGCGTCCGTCCTGAAGCAAGTGGCGGGGGTGATGGGCAAAGCGCCTACGCCCGCAGCGTCCTTCTTTACCGTCCCGTGGGTGGAAACGCCCGTCCCCTTCAGCGCGCCGCCCTGCGATCCCCTGCCGGCGGCCGATTTGGACAAACTGGTGGAGCAAAACTCGCAGCAACAGGGCGTAAAGGCGGAGATGATCCGCGCTGTGATCGCTGAGGAGTCGGGGGGCCGGCCGTGCGCGGTGTCAGGGAAAGGGGCACAGGGAATCATGCAGCTGATGCCCGCCACATCGGAGCAGTTTGGGGTGAAAGATCCTTTCGATGCAAGGCAAAACGTGGAGGCAGGCACCAAGCTGCTGAAGCAGTTGCTCGCCAAGTACAACAACGATGTGACTCTGGCGCTGGCAGCCTATAACGCGGGCGCGGGGCGCGTGGATAAGGACGGCGGCGTACCGCAAATTCCGGAAACTCAGAACTACGTGACCGACATACAGTCCAAGTTGCCCAAGCAATAGCCCTGAAGAGCAGCCATTTTTTCAATGACTTAGAGCAGGCCGTCGGGGCGTTCCGCCTTAAACTTTTGGCATTGTTCCGACGATAGAGTGCTTTGAAGCTTGCGGCTTCAGGTCGATCCCCATGCCACCCGAGGACAGTCGCGGTAATTCTAGTTCGGCTACCTCAACCTCTATCATTGCGCCCGTTCCGTTCTTTGAAACGGAAGACAACCTGCAATATCCAGCGACCATTCTCGTGGTGGATAGCGAAGAGATTAACCGCCGGTTGTTGAAGGCCATCTTCAAAACCACGCCATACAAAATCCTGGAGGCGCACCGGGCATCGGAAGCGACGGCGCTATTGCACTCCGAAAAGATCGACCTGTTGATTCTGGACCTGATGTTGCCGGAGATGAGCGGACCGGAGCTCTGCCGCTGGATGAAAGCGCGCCGGTCGACGCAACTGATCCCGGTCCTGATGATTACCAATCTGCAGGGCGTGGAGAACGAGATTGTGGGAATCTCCTCGGGCGCCGACGAGTTTCTGATCAAGCCCCTGCATCCGGCGGTAGTCCGAACGCGGGTGCGCGCGATGTTGCGCAACAAGTCGCTCATCGATTCGCTCGAAGAGGCCGCGACTATTCTGCTTGCGTTGGCGCAAACCGTGGAGCATCGCGATCAATACACCGGAAAGCATTGCCAGCGGCTGGCGGTGGCGTCGGTGATGCTGGGCGAAGCGTTGGGCCTCGGTAGCCAGGATCTAACAGCGCTCTATCGCGGCGGCTATCTCCACGACATCGGCAAGATCGCCATTCCAGATGCAATTCTCTTCAAACAAGGGGGGCTAACCGACCAGGAATGGGAAGTGATGCGCAGCCATCCAGCCCGCGGCGAAGAGATTTGCCGGCCCATGCAGAGCCTGGCGCCGGTGTTGCCGATTATTCGCAACCATCACGAGCGCTGGGACGGATCGGGCTATCCGGATGGATTGGCGGGCGAAGACATTCCGTTGCTGGCGCGCATTATGCAAGTGGCCGATATCTACGATGCGCTGACTACGGAGCGTCCCTACAAGCCGGCGCTGTCGCCCGAGGAATCGTTTGCGGTGATGGAAGAAGAAGTTGGCCGGGGATGGCGCGATCCGGAATTGGTCCCTCTGTTTGCCAGCATCATTCAAACCAAACCGAGCGCAGACCTGACGTCGCTGGAAGCCTCACTCGAGAACATGCGCACCGCTATTTCCCGGTAATCTGGTAGTTTGCAGCCTCTCGAAATCCTCCAGCGCGAGATTGTCGGTTGTGAGCGCTGCCCGCGCCTGGTGGCCTATCGCGCCGAAGTGGGACGCGTCAAGCGCCGCGCCTATCGCGATTGGGATTATTGGGCGAAGCCGGTGCCGGGCTTTGGCGACCCCCGCGCCCGGCTGCTTCTGATCGGCCTCGCACCCGGCGCCCACGGCGCCAATCGGACCGGGCGCATGTTTACCGGCGACAGCTCGGGCGATTTTCTGTATAAGGTTTTGTTCGCTAACGGCTTTGCCTCGCAGCCCACCAGCGCTTCGCGAGACGACGGGCTGAAGCTGGTGGATGCCTACATCGGCGCGGCGGTCCGTTGCGCGCCGCCGGACAACAAGCCATCGGTCGAAGAGATTCGCACTTGCCGCCCCTATCTGGAGCGCGAACTGGAGCTGCTGAAAACCGTTCGGGTGATTGTGGCCCTGGGCCGGCTGGCATTCGATGTATATCTTGGAATCCTGCGCGACCAGGGCAAGATCGAGCGGCGATCCGCGTTCGTGTTCGCTCACGATGCGGAGCATTGCCTGGGCGTCGGCCAGCCGCTGCTGATCAGTTCCTACCATCCGAGCCAGCAGAACACCTCGACCGGCAAACTTACGGAGGCGATGTTTGGGGCAGTCTTTCAGCGTGCGCGGCGGCACTTGCAGAAATCCGATTGAGCACCGCTGCCCTCTAGTGTGGGGCGGACGCCCCCGTCCGCGGCCGACGCCCTCGTCGGCCTCTCTCTGCAGAGCCGGACCAGGGGTCCGGAGCGGACGCGGGCGTCCGCTCCACCGCGACGCGTTACAAAACGATCGCGATTGGGCTAAAGCCTGCGGACCTTAGTATCATGCCCAACCGGGCGTGATCGCGCGGCGCAATATACGGATTGCGAACCACCATTCGCACCGTCGTGAGGCTGTCGGTTTTCAGCCACTCGGCTGGCACATCGTGCTGGTAAATAGAATCGCCGTCCTTGGCAAACCGCGCTCGATCCAGGTGATGCCCGTTTACATAGAAGTCGACGATGAGCGGGCCGGTCTGCTTCAGCGTGTCCTGTGAAAGATAGAACCGCTCGCGGAAAACGTGGTTCTGAACGGAGGAGAGCCGGAACCGCAACTCGGGTTCATCGAGCGTCCAATAACCGTCCGCTTTGGGATCGCCCACCAGTACGCCCTTCACAATGTATTGAGCGGCGCCCGGTTTCCCGATGGTCATGTTGTCCCCGAAGGCGTCGCTTGGATTGTCCACTTTCAGCAAGTGAAGTTGCACGCTGACGCGAGCGTCGGCGTTGTCCAGTTCTACATAGTGACCTTTTTCGTAATCGAAGATGTGATCGTAGTGCGGCAGGCGATCGAGGGGGATGCGCTGGCCCTGGGGACCGTTCAATTGCGTAAGCCAAAGGTCGGTATCGCGGTAGTACAGCCGCAGAAGGAAAACCAGGTCCCAGTTCTCATCCAAGGCGCTGTGGACAAACAACAGCTTGGAACCGTGGGGCAGGCTGGGATAGAGCCGGGATAATTCTGCGATCGTATTCTTGTAAGGCGAATAGCGTGGATCGGGGGCGCGCGGCCAGTGGCGGTGGTCAACGGTTGAAATTACCAGGGCCGCGGCGATGAAGAGCGCCACCGAGGCGGACGCAGGCGATGCCGTGGGCGCGCCGGCGCCCAGCGCTTTCGAGAAGAGCCGCCACAGAGCTTCTTTGAAGCGCACCAGGCAAGCCGCTACGTACAGCGCCATGCCGGCCAGCGGCAGATAAAGCACGAACCCCAGGCGAGCGGGGATGAACGACACCGGCAGCAGCGTAATGATGAAAAACAGCAGCCCGAACCACAGCACGCGGGATCGCATCCAGAACGCCATAGCGGTAAGCAGCCCGTAAAATGCGAGCACCCCGAGCAGCGTCAACGGGGCGACGCCGAGTTCGGTAGTCGAGCTGTTGCGATAAAGCAACTCCGCCAAATATGTCCCGGTATCCGCGAGCCAGCGCGCCCAAGTATAGATGGGCATGTAGGCTACGTCTTGGGCTATGCCCGCGGACCCCAACTTGGCCGGCAGATAGATCAACACGCCCAACGCGCCAATCAGCGCCATTCTTCCTTCATGCCAGCACCAGCGGAAGAGAGCGCGCAGACTGCGGAAGTCGGGCGGGTGGAAGATCAGCTCGTACACCAGAACGATCACCGGCAGCGCGGCCGCCATTTCCTTGGAGTTGAGAGCGCACACCAGGCACGCGAGAAACCCCAGCGTCCCCCACACACCCAGGAACCGGCCCCGCAGCCGGGCGCTTAGATAGATCAGCAGCGCCAGGAAGAAGAACTGGAAGCAAAAGACGTCGTACATCGAGCCGGCGTTGTAGTACAAATAGTCGAACTTGCCGTGGAAGGCGTAAAGCAGCGTTGTGATCGCGCCTATTTCGCGAGATCCGCCGATCCTTTTGAACACCAGGTAGGCGAGCCACAGATTCAGCAACATCGCCGTGTAGAATACGACGTACAGCGGGGAGGGATTAAAGCCGAACAGTGCGAAGAGAGTGCGATAAACGATACCCCCGAAGGGTCGATAATACGGCGTCCAGAAGAAAATGTTGCCCTGCACCAGGGAACTGACTGGCTTGCTCCAGTAGCCGTAGAGGTTCATCAGGTCGTCGCCGCTGTAGTAGAGGAGCAGCCCTCGCCAGGTGAAGAACAGGAACAAGCCGGCGATGAACAGGCCTGCCAGGATAGGCAGCAGAGACTTGCTTTCCCCAGGGGTTGCGCCGGAGGCGGGCGGCGTCAAGGATCCTTGCGCCATGCCTGCTGCAGTTTCTCCGCGAAGGGAGAGCTACTCGGGTTGAACCGTTGATGCTCCTGCTGGCCCGCTACTGGCGCTTCGGGAGCCTGAACGGGAATGTGAGCCTGAATGGGAACCGGCGGTTCGGAAGGCGCTTCCCTCGCCGGAGCGTCCTCCAAATACTTCGTCTTTTTCAGAATGGAACGATCGAGCGTTGGGCTATAGCTGGTCCAGGAACCTTCAATGCGGCGGTCCTTTTCAGCCAGTGCGCGCATGCACTCCATCTTGGAATCGAGATTGTCCAGATGATGGAGCAGCATGGCTTCGGGAAACAGCGGCACTTTCGGAGATCCGTACTCCAGCTCGCCGTGGTGGCTGATAATCAGGTGCTCAACCAAAACTTGCAGCTTGGGCGGAAAATCCGGAACCTGCCGGATTTTGTCGTGCAACAGGCGCAGGCCAATCACGATGTGTCCGAGCAGTTGACCTTCCGAGCTATAGCCGAAGCTACGCTCGTAGGTTAATTCGGCCACTTTCCCGACGTCGTGAAGAACCGCTCCGGTAAGCAATAAATCCGGATCCAGATTGCCGTAATGCAAAGAAGCGAGATGGCACAAGCGGCAGACGGAAAGCACATGTTCGATCAGTCCGCCCAGGAAAGCGTGATGCACGTGCTTCGCTGCGGGCGCGGTGCGATACATGCGCGCCAGCGGCTCGTCATTGAGGAAAGCGTCGAGCAACGCGCGCAAATGGGGATTCCGCATCCCGGCCACCAGCCCGCGCAACTCGGCGAACATTTCCATCGGATCGCGCGTGGAGGCGGGAAAAAAATCGGCGAAGTCCACGTCCGCATCCAGCACGCGAGCCATCTTGTGGACGGTCATCTGCAGCCGGTTCTGGAAGATCTGCAAAAGGCCTTTCACCTTGACGAAATCGTCGCGCTGGAAGGTGTCCACTACTTCGACGACGTTGTCCCACATTTTGGCGTCTATCTCGCCCGTGCGGTCGCCCAGCACTAACGAAAGATAAGGCTCACCCGACTTCTTCTGTCGAACGTCTTTGCCCTGAACGAGAAAAATAGTGGTGAAAACCTGGTTTGGCTTTAGATCGCTAAGGTAGGGCGACTTCATGGAGGCCGGACAACCTTACTGCGCCGAAGAACTGGTGGCCGTGGTTTGGGTTCCCGGAACCGGGATAGCCCACAGCAGCCGCTTGTGCCGGATTCTGCTCTCGACCTCTTCTTTTTTCACGGTTTCAGGCTTGAGCTGCGCGGGATCCGCCCAGGCGGTGTCCTTGCCGCCCGACGCGCCGGTATCGATGTAATCGGCCTTGATCTCGAGGAAAGCGTCCTTGCGAAGCTTGGTGAGATACTCGCGAACGGCAGCGTCCAGCCTCGGCGCGAGAAGTATCTCGTTGATTCGGTTCTCCACTTCGGACAGCTCGGCTTGTCCGGACTTCTGGTGATCCTCCACGCGGAGAATCAGAAATCCGTTGCCAACCCGAATGGGATCGGTTATGTAGCCTTTGGGCTGGTTCCAAACCGCATCCTCCAGGTTCTGGCTGATCATGCCCTTCTTGTAAGGCGTAAGTTCGCCCATGTTTTTGGCGGTGGCGGCATCGGAATTGTCGCGAGCCATCTCCGCGAATCGCTCCCCTTTGCGAGCGCGCGCCACCAGGTCCTTGGCTTTCTTTTCGGCGGCCGCCACCCCTGCGGCGTCCTTGCCCTCGGTGGAGATCAAGATTTCCTGCAAAGTGATTTGTTCGTCGCGGACGAACTCCGTCTTGTGTTCGTTGTAGTACTTTTCCAGGTCCTCATGCTTCACCGTCATCTTCTCGGTGACTTCCTCGCGAATCACGCGTTGCGTGAGAAACCGGTTCCTCATCTCCTGTTTAAAGTCTTCGTACGACATGCCGCTTTGTTCCTTGATGTACGCCTGGAACTTCTCCGGGTCGGGAATCTTGGAATCGGACTGGATGGCGCCCATCTGCTTGCTGACCTCGCTATCGACATTGATGTTGAGGTCCTTGGCCTTCTGGGCCAGGATCAACTGATCGATGCGATCGCGCAGCAGGTTCTTCTCCCGTTCGGCTAATTGCTTTTCCAGTTCGTCGCCAACTACGCCGCTGGCGCGCAAGGTCTCGATGAGTTCGCGGCGGCTGCGATCGAGATCGCCGCGGGTGACGATGTCGCCGTTGCATTTGGCGACGATCTCCTCCACGATGGCAGTGTCGGCCGCCAGTAAACCGATGGCGCACACGCAGCTAGATCCAAGCACCAGTATGGGCACAAACAACTTCATACTCTCCATTATGGACGAAAGGGCGCGGCTTGTGGTCGGGGATTGGCATTGGGATGGACCTGGCGCCCCAGCCCGCTGATAAACTAAAAGCGGGGATAGCATCTAACAATCGATGGCAACGCCCACGCGCGTACAAACTCCAGTCGATATCTCGCTCTCGCACGAACAGCTCGTTCGGGCCTATCGCGCTATGTATATGGCGCGGAGGCTGGACGATCGCGAAATCCTGCTGAAACGGCAGAACCGTATCTTCTTTCAGATCAGCGGGGCGGGGCACGAAGCGGTGCAGGCGGCGGCGGGGCTGGTCTTCCGGCCCGCGCATGACTGGTTTTATCTTTACTATCGCGACCGCACGCTGGCCCTGACGCTGGGCGTGACGGCCGAACAGATGCTGCTGGGGGCCGTGGGCGCGGCGGCGGATCCGGCTTCGGGCGGACGGCAGATGCCTTCGCATTGGACAGATGCCGCGCTGCACATCGCCTCGCGGTCGTCGGCCACCGGCACGCAATTCCTGCAGGCCGCCGGCTGCGCGCAGGCCTATCGCTATGTCGATCCCGATTCCGACGAAGTGACCCTGGTTTCCAGCGGCGAAGGCGCCACCAGCGAAGGCGAGTTTTGGGAAGCCATGAACGCGGCTAGCCTGGACAATCTGCCTCTGGTTTTCCTGATCGAGGACAACGGCTACGCGATCTCGGTGCCGGTGGAAAAGCAGACCGCCGGCGGAAACGTCGCGCAGTTGGTGTCTGGATTCCCGAATCTGAAGCGCATCGAAGTGGACGGTACGGACTTCGTCGCGTCCTATCGCGCACTCAGCGAGGCTGCGGCATACGCGCGGGCGCGGAAGGGTCCGGCGCTCGTCCATGCAAAAGTGACGCGTCCCTATTCGCATTCCCTTTCCGACGACGAGCGCTTTTATAAAACCAAGGCAGAGCGTGAAGCTGAGGAATTGCGCGATCCCCTGCTGCGCTTCCCCGAGTGGCTGATCTCGGAAGGCGTTCTCGACCGTCAGGGATTGCAGGTGATCGTACACGAAGTAGATCGGGAAATCCAGCAAGCCACCGATCGCGTATTGCGCGCGGATCCTCCGCCCAAAGGTTCGGCGCTGCTGTATCTTTACTCCGATAAGATCGATCCGGCGTCGGCGGAATTTGAAGCCGAGCCGCAGTTTAGCGGCGAATCGCGCACCATGCTGGACGAGATCAACCTCACACTGCATGAAGAGATGCGGCGAAACTCGCGCATCGTCGTGTTCGGCGAAGACGTAGCCGATTGCAGCCGTGAGGCGAACCTGAGGGAAGTGAAAGGCAAGGGCGGCGTCTTCAAAGCGACGGCGGGACTGCAAATCAAGTTCGGCAGCGATCGCTGCTTCAACAGTCCGCTGGCCGAGGCGGGAATCATCGGTCGTGCCATTGGACTTGCCGAACGAGGTCTGAAGCCGGTGGTGGAGATTCAGTTTTTCGATTACATCTGGCCGGCCATGATGCAGTTGCGCGCTGAATTGGCGACACTGCGCTGGCGATCGAACAATGCGTTCAGCGCTCCGGTGGTGGTGCGCGTCGCGATCGGGGGCTATCTGAGCGGCGGTGCGATTTATCATAGCCAATGCGGCGAGGTAATTTTCACGCACATTCCTGGTCTACGCGTGGTGATGCCGTCGAGTGCGCTGGACGCGTGCGGGCTGTTGCGAACCGCAATGCGCTCCGACGATCCGGTGCTGTTCCTGGAACATAAGAAGCTGTATCGCGAACTCTATAATCGCTCGCAACATCCGGGCCCCGATTACACCATCCCGTTCGGCAAAGCGAGCGTAGTGAAGAGCGGCCAAAGCCTGACCGTGATTACCTATGGCGCCGTGGTGCAAAAGATGCTGCAGGCGGCGCTGCAGGTGGAGCAGCGCAATCCCGACAAGACCATCGAGGTGATCGATCTGCGCACGCTTTCGCCGTACGACTGGGAGACCATCCGGGCGTCGGTGGAAAAGACCAATCGCGTGATGGTGGCGCACGAAGACTGCCTGTCATGGGGCTATGGCGCGGAAATCGCGGCGCGCATCGCCAACGAGTTGTTCGATCGTTTGGATGCGCCGGTGGGTCGCGTGGGAGCGCTCGACACATGGGTGGGATATAACCCACAACTCGAAAACGAGATTCTGCCTCAGGTGGAAAATCTGGCGGCTGAAGCCGAGCGGCTGCTGCAGTTTTAGGGGGCCGGGAACATCGCAACTGACGAACAATTTCTTCAGGCAGCTTGGTCTTTAGGGCAGCAGACGACTCGATCAGCCGCTCGATGTCGAACAGATCTTTCTTTCGCTTTGTAGCGCGCCGGTCCGGATGCAAGGCCGCCCAAATCTTGCCTTGCAGCACGTCCTCGATCGCGGGCGCCGGAAGTCGGAGGCCGAGCACTTCGCGAACGGAGGCCCTTTCGACGAAGTCGCCGTAGCGCGGGTCAGTTTCACGGGCCCGAGGTCCGAGCCGCCGATGCCAATGTTGACTACATTTCGGATGCGCTTGCCGGTATGCCCCTTCCACGCGCCGCTGCGAATTTGTTCGACAAACACCGCAATCTTGTCGAGCACGGCGTGAACCTCGGGAACGACGTCAACGCCATCGGAGAAGATTTGCCGACCCTTTGGGGCGCGCAGCGCGACATGCAGAACGGCGCGCTGTTCGGTGACGTTGATCTTGTCGCCCGCGAACATGGCGTCGATGTGCTGGCGCAGGCCGGATTGCTCCGCAAGCTCAAGGATCAGCCGAATCGTTTCGCTGGTAATGGGGTTCTTCGAGTAATCGAAGTAGAGACCCAGGTCCGCCAACGTGAAGCGTTTGCTACGCTCGGGATCCTCCGCGAAGAGCAGCCGAAGGTGTAAGTTGCGCACTTTGGCACAATGCTCCTCCAGCGCTTTCCAGGCCGGCCGGTTACGAAGTGCAACACTGCCGTGTGAGATCGTGCTTGGCGGTTGCTGAATATGCCATAGTGGATCTCAGCCGGCAGCTTTGAGCGCGGCAACTTTCGACTCGATGCAGTTGAGCAGATCCTTCCAGGATGCAACGAACGACGCGGCGCCTTCGCGCTGAAGCTCGGCTGCGAGTTTCTCATCGTCGACGCCCGCCTTGGCAAACATGGCGATCACGCTCTCGGCGTCGCCGCCATCTTCCGATAGGACCTCGCCCAATGCGCCGTGATCGGCGAACGCCAGCAGCGTCTTCTCGGGAATCGTATTGATGGTGTCCGGTGCAGCCAGCGCCTTGATGTAAAGGACATCGGAGGCCTTGGGATCTTGGGTGCCAGTGCTGGCCCAAAGCAGACGCTGCCGCGGAGCGCCGGAACTGGCAGCTTTCTGCCAGCGTGGTGCTGCGAGCATTTCGCGGTACGCTTTGTAAGTACGCTTGGCGATGGCAATACCCAGACGATCCTGAAGTTCCTTGGGAACTTTCCCCATCACGGCTTTGTCCCAGCGGCTAATGAACATTGATGCCACAGAATGTACCTTCGGATCGAGCCGCGCGGCAATCCGGCGCTCGATTCCCCGCAGGTACGCTTCGGCTGCGGCAACATACTGTGCGGCTGAGAACAAGAGCGTGACGTTTACCGGAACTCCTCGAAAGACGGCTTCCTCAATGGCAACCTGCCCCTCCTTGGTTCCGGGAATCTTAATAAAGAGATTGGGCCGTTGCGCTTGAGCGTGGAGACGAACGGCTTCTTTGACCGTACTCGCTGAATCGTACGCCAGTGAGGGAGAAACTTCCAAAGACACCCAGCAATCCAAACCGACGGTGGCGTCGTGGACCGGTCGAAACAAATCGGCGGCCTGCCTGAGATCCTTGATCGCCAGGTCGAAGATCGAAGGGTTCGAAGTGAGGCCTGTAACCGAGAGATCGTCGATGTAGTGACGAAGGGTCCCACTCCGCAGCAGGCCTCGTGTGATGTTATCCAGCCAGAGGCTCTGGCCAAGGTCATGGAGCTGTTGTGTCGGCTTCATAGTTCTCTCCTTAAAAGAAGGAACGAGACACCTGTCTCGCCTTCGACACCCTGCTTCCGGGCTCCGAAGAGTGGAGACGCGCGCCGTCCGGAATGAGTGTCATGTGCCGGCCGGCTATATCAAAGTCCGGCGTTAACGCCTGCACGTGTTTATCCGAACCCGGACCGGGAGCGCGTGGAACGGCGCGCCTTCACTTCACTCACGTATCAGTCCCGGCCAGATTGTCGGCGCCGAGCGTGCCCTGCGCGGCGATCCTGCCTGCTGCGGTTGGCTTCCCTTTGAGAATCCACTCGAAGGCCACTCCGATCAGAGCGCCCACGGCGGGACCGACGAGGTAGATCCAAGTCGTGTGGAAGTCGCCGCGCACCAGATCCGGCGCAAACGAACGGGCCGGGTTCATCGAAGCGCCGGTAACCGGCGCCGCCCAAAGTCCTGCCAGAGCAATGTACCCGCCCACGGCGATGGCGCCATTCGTGCCGGTGTTCCGCGCGCCAGACGCCGTGCCCAGGATCGTGTTCACCAGTCCGACCGTCAGCACTACTTCCATCGCCAGCGCTTTCCCGTTCGTCACACCACTACCCGGCAACGTCGCGCCGAGCGCCCCGACCGTTCCGAACATGACGCGAAGGAAAACAGCTGCACCGATGCCTCCGATCACTTGTCCCACGATGTAGCCTGGGACTCTCTTCCAAGGGAAATTGCGCCGCACCGCGAACGCCAGTGTGACCGCCGGGTTCAAATGCGCTCCGCTCACTGCGCCCATAAAGTAGATAATCACCATCACCATGATTCCCGGCGCCACCACCATCATGCCCAGAGTGACCCTGCCGCCGCTCATCGCCGCAACGACGCCGCCACCGGCAGCGACCAGCACCAACAGGAACGTGCCCCAGGTCTCCGCGAAGACACGTCGCCACTCAAAGGAGGGGTCGAAGAAATCGAGTGGTAATTGGGGTTGGACCATACGTTGCTGCTGCGCCGCGTCCGGCCGGTCCCGCCAAGTCGACTGCATGCCCACCTCCCGTTTTATGCTGCGCCGCGGCGCTCCCGAACCACTGCTTCGATTGAAAAACGCTCAACCCTTCACTTTGCTGGAAAACTTTCCCGATCTTTCTCTGATTCATTCGAGCGGCTTCTTTTTTCTGATTCACTCTATCACCGCATCGCGGAGCACGGCGCGCCGCTGATCGGAAACTGCAGACAGCGTGTTCAACTCGGCGGGAGAAACATGGTTCCAGGGTGAAGTCCGTCGTCACCGGCTTATGTTCTCGGCGCGAATTAATGGGCTACCCGCGAGTGACCGCAGGCAGCAACCGGCTGCCCTTGAACGCTCCCACGACCAGCCGGACGACGAACAGCAGGATGTTCGCTAGCATTGGCTCGCCAGACGGCAAAAACCAGCGGTCGGAACCCGAAGATCCCGCGTCGACGCGCGCTGGCGGAAATTTCGTTGCTTTGAAAAGGGGCAGGAGCGTACAATGTGCGAGCCGGAGGTCCAAATCGGAAATTCCGGCCAAGAGTAGAGATGGTGAACAATGCTCTAGTAGGTTTCCTCGGGAGTCGTTCCTCAAGCCAGAGTCCGGCAATGAGCGGTACCGGTGGGCTAACGAACGTTCCGCCGTTTCCGCCCGAATACCGCGCTTCCGGCTTATTGCTGCACGTCACGTCTCTGCCCTCGCCGTATGGCATCGGCGATCTGGGATCGTCGGCATTTTCGTGGATCGATCGCCTCCATGATGCGGATCAGGGATGGTGGCAGGCGCTACCACTCGGCCCGACCGGTTAAGGAAACTCGCCGTATCAATCGCTCTCGTCGTTTGCGGGCAACGGCCTGCTGATCAGTCCCAGCTCCCTCATCTCAGACGGGCTGCTACAGGCGAGCGATTGTGAGTCTCACTTCGCTCCGGAGGCGGTCGACTACAATTCCATTATCCCGTTCAAGCATCGGCTACTCGAAAGGGCGTGGAGTCACTTTGAAGCCGGGGAGTGCAAAGACCTGCGGCCTTCCTATGACGAGTTCTGTGCTAAGCAGGCCCATTGGCTGGAAGACTATGCTCTATTTCGAGCGCTGAAAGCCAAGTAGGTGCTTATTACCCGGAGTGGCCAGCAGAGTTGGTACAGCGCAGCCCGGACGCCCTAGCCGAGGCGCGGCGAGAGTTGGCAAGTCAAATCGATCAGGCTCGCTTCGCACAATTCCTGCTGTTTCGACAGGCCGACCAACTCAAGGAGCACGCCCATGCCAAGGGCGTGGGCTTGATCGGCGACCTGCCGTTTTTTGTTTCGCCCGACTCCAGTGACGTTTGGGCTAGCCCTGAGTTATTCCAGTTGGACGAACAGCGCCGCCCGCGCTTCGTTGCCGGGGGTTCCTCCCGACTATTTCAGCGCGCAGCGACAGTTGTGGGGTAACCCCGTCTACAACTGGGACGCTCTTCGTTCGACTGGTTATCGATGGTGTATCGACCGTATGCGTGCCCTCTTGGTTCACGTAGACGGGATTCGCTTGGATCACTTCCGTGGGTTCACGGCTGCGTGGCACATTCCGGCAGGGGCTCCAACGGCTCAGTCGGGCGAATGGGCGCCGGGCCCGAGAGATCACCGCTACTGAGCGGAGGGTTGCGATTTACACTCCTCCCAATTTACTCACCGGTCAGGATTGAAGAGTGATAACCTCCAGTGAAGTGCTCGGAAAACCAAGTACACCACAGCCGGTGTGTGTTCACACCCGGCTTATTCAATGAAAAAAGGTTCTCCAAAACCTGCAAAACGAACAGCCACAAAAGCTGGGGTTTCTTCGGCAGCCCTCATCGGCGCTGGACGCCGCGCTCAAACTGGCGGGAGCACTTTCCCGATAGTCGGTGTAGGGGCATCGGCCGGCGGATTGGAAGCCTTCACGCAACTGCTGACGGCTTTGCCGCTGGACACCGGCATGGCCTTTGTCCTGGTGCAACACCTGGAAGCCAAGCACGAAAGCCTGCTCGCGAGGCTGCTTTCAAAGGCCACGCAGATACCGGTAACGGAAGTGCGGCAGGGAACGCGCGTGGAGCCCAACCACATCTACGTAATCCCCTCAAACGCCGACTTGAGCCTGGGAGACGGAGCACTCCGAATCCTACGACGCAAGACCTCCGCCAGCCCCCATTTGCCGATCGATCACTTCTTCCGCACCTTGGCCGAGAGTCAGGGCCCAAGGGCGATTGGCGTCATCTTATCCGGGACGGCTACGGATGGAACCCTGGGACTCAAAGCCATCAAGCTCGCCGGCGGAATTACTTTCGCCCAGGAGCCTAAATCGGCCAAATTCGATGGGATGCCGAAAAGTGCGATCTTAGCCGGATGCGTTGATTTTGTGCTGCCACCGGACCGCATTGCCGGGGAGCTTTCGCAGATTACGCTCCATCTCCACTTGAGACACGCAAGCCTGGAGAAGGCGGAGGGTCCGGCCGTCCCGGCATTGGATGAGGAATGGGTGGGAATCTTCAATCTGCTCAGAGACACGTCGGGCGTAGACTTCACGTTCTACAAGAAACCCACCATCAGCCGGCGCGTCGCCCGCCGAATGGCCTTGAAGAAGATCAAGCGGCTGAGCGAGTACCTGAAGTACCTCCAAGGCAACCGCGAGGAGCTGAGTGCCCTCTATCAGGACCTTCTGATTCATGTCACCAGCTTTTTTCGGGAACCCGAAGTTTTTCGTGCGCTGCGAAACAAGATTCTTCCGCAAATCCTGGCGCGGAAACCGGCCCGCGATCCGGTTCGTATCTGGGTGCCGGGCTGCTCGAGCGGAGAGGAGGCGTATTCCATCGCCATTTGTCTGCTTGAGAATCTCGGGGATCGAGCGGCCTCCACATCGATTCAAATCTTCGCGAGCGATGTCAACGAGCAGCTCGTCGACAGAGCCCGCGGCGGCATATATACCAAAGATGCACTGAAGAAGGTGCCTAAGGAGCGCGTACGGCGGTTCTTTGACCTGGTGAACGGCAAGTACCAGATCAAGTCCGGAGTCCGCGACCTGTGTATTTTTGCGCGGCACAACCTGGCTGAAGATCCCCCATTCTCCCGCATGGATCTGATCAGTTGCCGTAACGTTTTGATCTACCTTGAGCCGGTTCTGCAGAAGCGAATTCTTGCGTCGTTCCGTTATGCGTTACGAGACGGCGGCTTCCTGCTTCTCGGAAAATCGGAAACGCTAGGCGGATTTCCGGATTTTAAGATCGCCGATCGAAAAAACAAGTTCTTCATGAAGGCTGCGATGACAGCCGCCTATAAAGCCAGGCCCGTGGCATTCGAGAAGGTGACGCACCACGAGAAGCGTTCCGTCGAGGAGGCCCCCGGCTACGACTTGGAGAAAGAGGCCGACCGCGTCCTATGGGAACAGTCTCGGCATGCCGGGCTCGTAGTGAACGGCGACCTGCAAATCCTCCACTTTCGCGGGGACACCAGTCCGTATCTCCGGCCAGTTCCGGGAAAGGCGACGTTCCAACTCTTAAGGATGCTTCGGGAGGAACTCGTTATCGAGCTGCGCGCGGCTATCAATAAGGCCCGCAAGACGAAAGCCAGGGTGAAGAGAGAAGCAGTCCGCGTGAAACGAAATGGGGACTTTCATCTCGTCAACATTGAAGTTCGGCCTCTCCCAGCGCACAGAGCGGGCGACCAATACTTTCTGATCCTGTTCGAGGAAGTCGTCCCTCCCGCCGAACGCCAATTGAAATCCGCGGTTGGGCGCCGGCGCAGAGAGGACCCGGATCGGGAGCTAACCGAAGTGAGGAATGAACTCACCCGGACTCGCGACTACCTCCAGGCAATCATTCAGGAGCAGGAAACGACTAACGAAGGATTGAAGGCGGCGAACGAAGAAGCCCAATCCAGCATGGAGGAGCTGCATAGCACCAACGAGGAACTCGAGACTGCCAAAGAAGAGTTGCAATCCGGCAATGAAGAGCTCGTCACCTTGAACGAGCAATTGCAAAAGCGAAATACGGAATTGGGCTATCTCAGCGACGAGATGAGCAACGTCCTCACCGGCGTAGATATCCCGATTCTGATTCTGGGAGGCGACCGGCGCATCCGCCGATTTACTCCTTCGGCGGAGAAACTGCTTCACCTGTTACCAGGCGATGTCGGCCATCCCATCGGCCATATCCGTATCGGCATCAACCTTCCGGACCTGGATGAATCGATCTCGCAAGTCATCAAGGGCGTGAGCGATGTGTGGCGCGAGATCCAGGCCGCGGACGGCCGATGGTACTCGGTCCGTATTCTTCCGTTTGTGACGGCGGAACACAAAATCGATGGAGTCTTGATGGTATTTGTGGATGTTGACGACCTGAAGCAGGGCCACGAGAGGTCGCAACGGGAACAGGAGCTCATCACGGCAATCCTGAACGCGGCCAAGGACCTTTTGGTCATCGTTCTGGACCGGGAGGGATGCATCCTCGAATTCAATCGCGCCGCCCAGGAACTGACAGGGTACTCGCTGGAAGAGGTGAAAGGACGACGGTTCTGGGATCTATTGCCAACCCCGGTAGAAAGGGCTCAGGTGAAGAGCGGCTTCGAGGAAGTGCTTGTGGCTAGGACGTCGCGCGGGGAAACTCACTGGCTCACGAAACGTGGCCATCCTCGGCTGATCGCCTGGTCCAATACCGTCGCCGTAAGCGATGGCGGTACCGTGGACTACGTAATTCGTACTGGCGTGGATGTTACAGAGCGCGAAGAAGCCCAGCTACAAGCGCGGGACAGCAACGCTGCGGTTCACACCCTACGCGAGACGAGCGACGTGAGGCTACTTCAAACCCAAAAGGAACTCCAGGCCTTGACAGCGCGGCTTCTTGCCATTCAAGAAGCCGGCAACAAGGACCTGGCGCGGGAATTGCACGACGATCTCAGCCAGAAGCTGGCCGCATTGGGCATGGAGGTTTCGACGCTATTGCAACCCTCGGTCAAGTCGCCCGAGGCGCTCGCCGAGCGCGTCCATGCTCTCAGCGCTCGGATCAACGGGCTGGCGGAAAATGTTCACGCCATGTCCCGGCGGCTCCACCCCGCGATCCTTGATGAACTCGGTTTGGAAGCCGCGCTCAAGGAGGAATGCGTCGGTTTCGCGGCGCAGGCGGGCGTCCCGGCAAAATTCGAATCCAAGGGTGTACCGCATTCGGTCCCAGAAGACGTAACTCTGTGCCTCTATCGTGTGGCTCAGGAGAGTCTCCGAAACATCGCAAAGCATGCCAGTGCAACAAATGTCCGTGTCGTACTTTTCGGCGACAAGGGAGGCCTTACCCTCCGCATTGAGGACACCGGAGACGGTTTTGATCTGAATGAAGCGAAGGGA
>Ga0182024_10001832_pt1 | contig 53654 bp, 51 predicted proteins | sample P32metaG_FD_120480 | JGI IMG/M metagenome (GOLD analysis project Ga0182024, IMG submission 120480) | Permafrost microbial communities from Stordalen Mire, Sweden - P3-2 metaG (Illumina Assembly) | ecosystem: Environmental > Terrestrial > Soil > Wetlands > Permafrost | place: Sweden: Stordalen...
ATCGAACGCATCAGCTTCATCGACACGCTGCGCTGGCTCACCACCGCCATGCCCGGCGACGCATTGCCCGATCTGGTGATCAATCCTTTGCGGGAGGATCGCCATGAGCCCCGTGTGCTGAAGAGACGAGCCAAGCAATATGACCTGATGAACAAGCCTCGCGAGGAACTCCGAAAACGCTTGCGTCAGCGAACCGGTAAAGTGCAGGTGCTTAACTGAATGCCATTCGGGACAGGTGCGGTTTTGGAGCCAGGAACGACTGTCCCCCTTACTAACACGATGTTGTTGCCGGCTCTTGCAGGTCAGCTATCGCTTACAGTGTTGCCTGAAGCTTTGGGCAGCGCTGCGGCCGCGTCGGGGCTCTCTGGTTGAATCGACCGTGCCTCCGGCGGCGTGGCGTCTTGCGGCGGCATAGCATCACCCGCCAGCGCGGCTTCCACAATCGCTTTCGGGTCGGTGGTGATCAACTTCATTAGCCCCTCCAGGCGGGCGATCCCCTCATCGGCCTTGGCTTTGGCTTCCGGATTCGGAGCCGGGAGCGCTCTGCCTTCGCGTTGGTCTTGCAGGGCTTTGGCTTCCAGGGCCTTCCATTGGTCGCGCTCCTCTCGGTGGGCGATGGCTCTGCTGCGCTCGCTGCGGGCGTGACAATGCTCCAGGTTCTTTTGGATGATCTTTTCTTTTCGGTCTTCAAGCTTCACGCGGCGTTCTTGCTCGGCCAGCACTTGATCCTGGCGGATTTCGCCGGCGTCGGTGGGGCCGGGGCGCTGGCGCTGGAACTTGTCGACGGTTTTGAGAAGATCAGCCGCGGCTTTGTCGTCTTTGCGGGCGCTCTTGGCGAGCCGACGGGCGGCGGCGGGACCGCCGGCCACCAGGGTGGCGCGGACGTTGAAGAACATCTGGTCCTCCCACTTGTTGTACTCGGCCCGGAACTTCGGATCCCTTTTGATCCAGCGGCGGAGCGTCGAGCGATCCACACCGGCGAGCTTCGCGGATTTGCCCAGGCCGTTGCCTTTCTTCATCGCGTCAAATGCCAACACCTGCCTGGACGAAAGAGCCAGTGGCGTGGATTTGGCTGGCAGTTCGGTCGGAGCTGGCTGCGATGCATCCGATTTCGATGAATTCCCCTGACCGGCTAACGATTCGGCTTCGGACATGTCTATTCCTCCCGGATATGAGTTATGTATAAGTTAGCATTCGTGACAGCTCCTGCAAGCAAAAAATATTTTCAAGTAAAAGAATTTTTAATTTTGTTCGGAATAAAGTCGTGGCTGAAGCGTACTAACATTGTGTGGCTGACCTTCTGCCCGCAGGAGGTGCACCCCGCGCGGCGCACCCTCCCGCCTGGTGGGGCTGGCCCGCTTTTCGGACAAAGATGCTTCACCGCGAAGGGCACGGAGGGGCGCGGAGGATTCCAGCGTGTTGACCAGGCGTTTCAGACCGTCTTCGGGTGACACCCATTCGGGTTCATCAGCAGCCTCGGCCCGGCACCCGATGCACTGGATTTGGTTCATGTTCCTTCTCAGCAATCCTCCGCGATCCCCTGCGACCTCTGCGGTTTATTCTTTTCGAGCTTGCCACAACGCCCAAACCAAGCCCGTGCGAGCGGCGCCCTGCCCGCAGCGCGACGCACCGCTCGTCTCCGATGCACCACGTCATTTTTCGCGGATCCAATGCGAATCTTAAGTGACTATAGAATAGAGATTTACAGGATGGCCCCCAAAGTGCGATTTTTAGGGGTATGGTGCATGGCGCGGGACAGCAAAAAGCACTATTAGATGGGTCTACATGGACAAAAACCACAATATGTATGGATGAGCTCGTGTCGCAAAATGCACCATGTTTCAAATGAACAAAGAATCGCCGGGAGGCAATTCAGACTTGGCTTTCGGGTGGGATTGAAGCTGAGTTGGCGGAAAGGACTATCCCAGCAGCATCTCGGCGTCGCCGTCCTGCACGTCGAGCTCCACCGTGCAATTCAGCGTTTCTTCAAGCAGGCGGTATTTCTTCGGACGACTGAACGCCTTGCGGGCGCGCTCGTCGGGTTGGCGGAGGAAGCAGCGGATTTGCACGCGGCGATTTCGCCGGACGAGCAGCAATCGCGGCGGGTCGATCGAGCGGCAGTCCAGCGTATCCGCTGCGCGGAGCAACCCGAGGATCTTCAGCATCTCATCGTGATTGTCGCCGCCGTCGAGAATCTCGTCTTCGCCAATTTCGGGAACTTGGCCGCGGTGGTATCGCGTGAGATACGCCAGCGCCCGACGCTGGGATGGCGTCAGCGCCAGCCGCGAGTCTTCCAGGATCATCCCAGCACCAACAACCGCATGATCGTCGGAGCCTTCGGAGCGGCCAACATCGTGAACCAGCGCGGCCCCCAACAGAATCGATCGCGATCGGCGATTGAGGTCGTGCAGGTCGCTCGTCAGATCGAACAATGCGGCGGCGATTTGGGCTACGCGGCGTTCGTGATCGGTCTTGCCCACGCGTCGCCGCGTCCAGGCTTCCAGCGAAACATGCAGGGGTTCGCTCAGCGTGAACGCCGAGAGATCGGAAGACGATCGGGCAACTGTTCCGCGATCCATCGCTTGCCCTCGCTGCAAATTCGACGGCTTATTGCCGTTCGATATGAGCGCTGATAACGCCAAGCGCTGTTTCATACGCTTAGATCATAACTTAGGTTTTGCGGTGCGGAGTGGATAAACTGTGGATATTCTGTTGATTTAACGCAATCTTCGCACGTCGCCGACTGCCTCGTCATTCAAGAATGGCCAGTTTTGCATGATGCGGGCCCACGCCGAAGTTCACTCACCCGCCGGTTCCGTTACGCGGCTCGGTCGGGGGCGGCGACACAAGCTTCAGATTCAGCTTCACGAAATATTCCTCGGCGACTTTGTTCGCATGATCGGCAATTTTGTAGACGTCGCCGCCGAATTCGGCGTCGATGGCTTCTCGAACCCGCCGTACATCATCCACAGGCGTTAGTTCGTTCGTAATTTGTGATGGTTCGCTCATGGATGCTCCGAGCTCCGGTTGAGCTTCTGTGACATCGGCTTCCAGCCGATGCGAGCGGCCTTCAACCGTCGAAGGATACGCAGCTCGCCGCTCGCGGTTGCGGAAGTCGTCCCATTAAGGATACCGCTGAGAACGCAAACGCGCGCTGCGCTTCGTGCTTGGACAACAGAAAACTTGCGTCAATCGCGTTCGATGCCCGCGTGCATCGGCTGGAAGCCGATGTCACGGACCCTTCGTTGTCACTTCACATCACGGCCAAAGTTTAGGTTGGACGATCACGCGGCTTCCAGGAACACGCCAAGGCGCTGGCCCCAGCGAAGCTTCCGATAACCCTGGATGCGAATGTTTTCGCTCTGCATCATCGGCTGAAGCACGTCGGCCGCCAGATCGGCGCGATCTACCAGCAGGCGAAGCTGCGGAGCAAGCCTGGCGTCGATCGCGAATTGCGGGAGGGCCATCGCGATCAACTCGCGGTTTTCTTTGAGCCAGCGGTAGGCCTGGCCAATGTACTGAAGCTCGGCGAGACCCTGCTTGGCGGCGGCCAGCAGGACGATCGAGCGGTCGCGGCCGACGGCAAGCCGGGCTTCCAGGCACATCGGGGGACGAAGCGGGCATTCAACCAGTTCCCCGCCGATCCTCCGCAGAACCGCCGACAGAATTGACTGGCCCGAGGCGTCGTTGTCGGGCAGATCGATCACGTCTTCGTAGGTTGAATCAGTGGTCGATTGCATGGGCACCGCGGGTTGAATGGGGGCGAGATTCGGAGCGGCAGCGACTGACGCTTCCGCGACAGCCGGTGCCGTGGCGGCGGCAAAAGTCTCTTCGACAACCACATCCGCCAGCAGATGCTCGCGAACTTTTAGGGTCGGCTCAGCCGTCGGCGGCACTTTGCTGGCGGTGACGAAATCACTCAATATGGCCCAGTGCGAGGCGGCGGCGGTCTGCCCTTTATCGCGCGACGTGCGATAGTTAAGAATGACGTGCTCGCCGGCGCCCGGAGCGGGTGTCACGGCGGGTTCAAAGTCGAGTGTCCAGTTCAGGAACTGCTGGCAGACGCCGGACATTTTCTGGAATACGCGCGTCACCTCCGCGTCATCGGCGGCATCCAGCAGCGAAAGCGTCAAAAGCGGACGATCGGCTTCCACCAGGCCTTTAAGCATGCGATAGCTGGAGACGACTCCATCGTGATCGCAAGTCGAGAGCAGAATCCAGTGATCCACCTGGCGAAGAATCGCCTTGGCTTCGGGAGTACGCAGGTTGGGCAGAAGCAGCAGCCAGTGCTGCACGTCCCAGTTCATTTCCTCGAGGGCTTCGGCGATCTGCCGTGGCTCCTGGCAGTCGATCGGCTGCATATCCGGGTCGGCCGGGCCGGTCTGCTCGGCGGGCTCGAAGCACATGAGCCGGAACTCGGAGGCATCCAGCTCGATCAACCCAACGCGCCCCACGCGCTCGGCCAGCGAGCGGGCGTATTCCTTCACGCGTTCAAATTGGCGGCCATTTAGATGCGAACCGATGATCGCGGAGACAGGAATGCTCTTGCGGTGCGGCTCGGTTGCAGCCGGCGCGGGCGCCGCGCCGTACACTTGCGCGAATTCTTCGGGTGTCAGATCAATGGTGTGATCGCTGGGAGGTTGTCCCATCGATGGCGGTGTACGGCGCGGACGTTGTACGCCATCGTTTGTGCGATCGCGCACGCTGCTCAGAAACAGGTGACTGATCTCGCTGAGGCTTCGTTTCTTGGGCGGCTGCTCCGACATGGGCGATCGTCCTTGCGCTATTTCAATGCCGGCGGGAATCCTTTCCCGTCCGCGAACCACTTCGCTTGGAAGTTACTTGACCACAACGATGTTGTTCAGCTCACCGAATTGATTGGCTTCAACGTACTTGTTATTCGGATCGGTGACCCACTCGCCGTCGACCATGAAGCGATAGCGGTAGCGGCCTGGCCGCAGCGGAAGCGACATCGTCCACTTGCCGGGCTGGGCATTTTTCACCATCGGCGTCGATTCGGGCATCCAATTATTGAAATCCCCGGCGATGAGCACGCGCTTGGCCTGCTCGAAGCGGGCGGCGAAGTGAACTTCCTCGCCAAGCTGCTTGACGCCGTAGAACTCTTCGATTTTCTGGGCGGTGGTCTTCACCGGAGCCGGTGCGATCGTCGGCGGCGCGATCGTCGCGATGCCGCCCATTTCAGCGGCAAAAGCGCTGGGCGACGGCATCATGAACTGCGGGATCGATGAAACCGCGAACGGCGATGTTGCCGGAGCGGGTGCGGTCGTCAGCGGCGACATCGTGTTGCGGCCAAACTGCAGGTTCGTCAATTGAGATAGCTGTTTCGCGCGCTGCACGAGTTCGGCCGGACGCGAAAGTTTTTCGGTGCTGGCCGGTTCAATTTCCACCGGGCGAGCGCCCATCAATTCACGGGCGAGGTTCACAAAATCCTTGTAACCCCGGCTGCCCGGATCGTATTCGGTAATCGGCTGGCCGAAGCTGGCGGCTTCTTTCAGCTTGGTATTGAAGTTGACCGTGCTGTCCATCAGATAGTCGCGGAACTTGGCCCGCAGTTCAGAAAGCACTTCGCGGGCAAGCTTCGTGCGCGTGTCATACAGCGTCGGCAGCACGCGGACGACGATTTCCTTGTCGCACTTTTCCTTCAGATGTTCGAGGGTTTCCATCATCTTGCCCAGGCCATGCAGGCTGAAATAGCCCGTCTCGACCGGCACGATGACTTCCTGGGCGGCCCGCAGCGCGTTGAACGTCAGCAAGCCGACGCTCGGCGGGCAATCGATGATGCACCACGCGTACGTGTTCTGGACCGGCTCGAGCGCTTTGGTAAGGCGATCATCGCGACCCGGTCGGCCGGCGAAGATCTGCTCAAAGCTCGCGAGCTTCAGGTTCGACGGAGCCAGATCAAAATCGGTGGCGATCTGCCAGACGACTTCGGAGACCTTGGCGGTTTTGCCATCGGAAGGCTCGATCATCGCGTCGAAGATCGTCCGCTCAATCTGCTCTTCGGGAACGGCAAGACCGACGCCGCAGTGTCCCTGCGGGTCGATGTCGACGAGAAGCGTCTTATGCCCCAGGCGAGCGAGGCACGCGGCCAGATTGATGCTGGTCGTCGTCTTCCCGCAACCGCCCTTCTGGTTGATGATTGCGACCGTACGCATTGACGAACCTTCCTTGATTCCAGGCATTGGCGTCCGATGCCAATGTGCCCTCGTCTCAAAAACCTAAAATTGCCTACAACCCTGTCGAGTTGATCGGCGAGCCGACCTATAAAACTTTACGTTTATGGGGCGTCGGGCCAGTTGGTGCGGCTTGCAACGCATGAATCGCCATCGATATGGGACTCAGAGCGCACTTCGAAGGCAGTAGAGTTGCCGCGTCGCGTGATACAATCCTGGCGTGAGCGATGATCCCTGGAATTACGAGATTCCCGCGAATTACCGGGCAGGCATGGTGGTCGTTGTGGAGGTCACCGAGGTGTGCCGGTTTGGCGTCTTCGTTGAGCCGGAACCCGGATTGCGCGGGTTGATCCTTCACACCGAGATGAATGGGCCGCTGTCGGTCGGGCAACAGGTCGAGGCCTGTGTCTTGAAGGTCGACGCCGAGGGAAAGAAAGTTGACTTCTCAGTCTGGCGGCAGCCGTGGCGGCGGGGGAACTGAAGAAGCAGGCTTCCTGGAACGAGCCGCGGGGGTCTTCTGACCATTATAGGGCGTCGATTCCATTCCTGAATTCGACGATTGTCTCGCGGCGGCTCTGGTTCTTGTCGCCGCGAGACCGTGTGCTGCGTGACTACATTGCCTTTTTCAACGTCGTCCACTCGGTGGAAACTTTCTTGCCGACCAAGGCCACGGTGGCGATGACCGAGGCCACAACCAGCCCGGCCACCAGCCCATACTCGATCATCTCACCACCGGCTTCATCCTTAATCAATTTGACGAACAATGTGCGCATCGCAGCCATGGCGTTTGTCTCCCAAAGGTTTCAAAAAAAAGGCGGAAGATGAGATCCTCGACAGCCGCGTCGGCCTGATGCCATCCCGGACCGTCGAGTGACACTCAGAATGCCGACCCACTTAGTCGGCCCCCTTTTCCCCTACCGGCAGTTGTCCGGTGATGAACAGACTCTAACCCATGAATTTCGAATGACAAATCGCAAATTATATTGTAAGCCCAGCCCCGCATTGTCGGAAACTTTGCGCGCATTCTCGGCGCGCCTGGCGTCCGCGTGAGGCTGTTCCGATCTACGACACCTTCACTGCCACAACAGCGGCGTTGTTCGTCGCGTTTACATCCTGCGGCGTGGTTGACGATGTGAGCGTCGCGATCAGGTCATAAGTGCTGCCTAGGCTCGACGCGGGGTTGAAGCTGATGGTCACGCGCCTGGAACCTTTGGCGGCGAGTTTCAGCGTCGCGTCAGTGAGGTTTGTCAGGCTGTCGTCGCCGATGCTCAGGGTGGCGTCGGTCGACGCGGCGAGGTTGATCGAATATGTGCCGACCGCCTTGATGTTGCCGGTGTTTTTGATCAGCAGGACGGCTTTGGCGGTCTTTCCGGTCTTCAACTTCAGGGTTTTGGTGGGGGCGAACTTGATGCTCAGGTCGACCGTGGCGGCGGTGATCGCCATGGCATGCTTCGTGGCGGCAGTGAAAGCGGCGGTGCCCTGCGATGTTTCGGTCACGTTGGCCAGCAGCAGATATTTTCCGGTCGCGATATCACTGGTGACGTTAAACGGGACGCGGACGTTGCGGGTCTTGCCGGGCTTCAGCGTCAGGCTGCTGAGCGTCAGCGTGGTCAGCTTCGCGTCATCGGTGCTCGGGATGGAATCGGTTGATGCGTAAATGTCGATGGTGATCGGGCCGGAAAAGGTCGTCGAGCCGGCGTTCTTGATCTTGACGACAATGATGCCGCGTGCGCCGCCGATGGCGCGGGCGGGCGTACTGCTGGCGACGACCGCCGTGAGCTGCCCCGCCGGCAAGGGTGTCGAGCCGGCGATGGGTGTTGACGGAGCGCTGGGGATTGTAGGCGTCGTCGGTGTTGTGGGCGTGCTCGGATTGGTCGGTGTTGTCGGTGTTCCAATCGGTGTTGTCGGCGGTGACACGACCGATCCCGACGAAAGCGTGCTCGCGGGTAACGCGCTCACCACCGGGAGACTGCCGGTCACGTAATCAGCCACGCCCACGACATGCGGGCTGGATGTCGCGTTATCCGCATAAACATCGGCGGCGACGAACAACGAGCCGTCGGCCTTCTGCATCGCGCCACGCACCTCCTGGCCCTGAAAGTAGGGTTGCGGCTCAAACGCCGGATCGAAATCCTGTGCGAACGTTGAATCGATGCTCCCGTCGCCGTTGAACCGCCGGATCAGCGGAATCTGCCCTTCGAGATATTCTCCCTGATCGAACCACGGCTCTGTGCCGACGACGATCACGCTGCCGTTGGTCTGCGGAAGCAGCGCGACTGCCTTGTAATAAGGCGGCAGCTTTGAGCTTCCCGGCGGGCCCCTGAGAATCTGAAGCTGGTCGTAAACTGACACGGCTCCGCCCATGCCGAAAGTGGTATCGGCCTGGCCGGTGGAAGTGAGGCGGAACAGCAGGATTTCTGGAGCGTCCGGTCCGCCATTGTAGGACAGATCCGCCGCCGCCGCGAGCACCGCGCCGTCGGGAAGCACTGCGAGGCTGTTGACTGACCCGCCGATGAAATCGGTGTCAGGCTGGACCGCGACGCCGTTGCTTCCGAACGTCGTATCGATGGCGCCGTCCTGGTTATAGCGCAAAACCGACGCATTGCCGCCGGTGTGCGTGCCGATCAGCAGCTTGCCGTCGGCCTGCAGCGCCAGCGCCGTCGGATAAGTCACGCTTGGCGCGGCTCCGAGGTTTACGGTCAGATATCCGGCGCCGTTGAACGCGGTTTCCAGCGCGCCGGCGGAGTTCAGGCGCACGATATGGAACCCGGCGTCGGGATACTCAAAGAATGTGCCCGCGGCGACGATATCGCCGTTCGAGTAGAGCGCCAGCGAATCGATCTGTTCGTTGCCGGCGAAGTTAATGGTCACCTCGCCGCCGGTTCCGAAACTCGTGTCGAGAGTTCCGTCGCTGTTTAACCGAACCAGGGCAAACGCGGCATCTTCCGCAGCGCCGGATGCGTTCACTTCTGTATACCCGCCGATGAGAATCTTCCCGTCGGGTTGAACCACCACACTGGTGGCTTGTGAAACCTGGCCCAGGAAGAGATTGCCCAGCGCGCCGGCATTGAACGACGGATCAAGCGTTCCGTCAGCGTTAAAGCGTTCGGCCAGGAAACTTCCACCGCCGGCCAAGGTTGCACCGACGACGATCACCTTTCCGTCGGATTGCACCGCGCTGGCGGCAATCGTCAGTTGCTGGCCTCCCAGCCAGGTTTGCACCGGATCGGGAAGAACCGCTCGGCCTTCGAATCCATACGATGGATTGAGCTGGCCGGGTGTCGGAGCCGGCGGCGTGGGTTCGGTTGTCACCGGCGGTGTTCCACTTACGTCATTCTGCAGGCGCGCCAGTTCGATCTGGGTTCCCGTTGCGCCGCTGCTGGCATTGCCGACAAGAACGATGCGATTATCAGGCTCGAGCAGCAAGCCGCCCGATGACGACGGCCCGTCGATGGCGGCGGTCGTGAAATCCGCGTCAGGCTGGCCACTGGCGGTAAGACGGTAAACAACAAGCGCGGCATCACTTTGCGCGCCGCCGATGACGATCTTGCCGTCCGATTGCAGCGCCATCGTCGGATGACTTCCCACCGAGCGAGCGGCCTGAAACCGGATCGATGCCGTTCCACCTTCCGGCGACAAGCCTTTGTCGCCGAAACCGGTGTCGACCGATCCGTCGCTGTTGAAACGGCCGACGAACCAATCCTGGTCCGGCGTGGCGCCGATGTCCTCCAGCCCGCTGACGAGCAGTTTTCCGTCCGGCTGCACAATCATCTGTGAGATCGTGGCCGACTCGTAGTCGTCGTTGGTGTCTTCGAACTGAAGCGGATTCCACGCCACCCCGCCGCTGGCGAACGAGGTGTCGAGCGAGCCGTCGTTGTTAAACCGCCAGATCACCGGATCAAACTGAATCGATCCTCCGACATAGAACTTCCCGCCGGTCGCGGCGGCGATGGTGATTGATGTCCCGGCTTCGTTCAAATCAAACGATGGAAGCTGCTCGATAACGAATCCCTGATTGCCGAGGGTGGTGTCGAGCGCGCCGCCGGTCGTCAGCCGGGTGACAACGAACGCATCTGTCGCGGACAGCCCGCCGCTTTCGGTGTATCCGCCGCGGCCGACGGCGAGAATCTTTCCATCCGATTCGATCGCGATCGAGCCGAGAATTTGAGTGCCACTCATGGCCACCACATCGACGCCAGTTCCCGATCCGAAGGTGGAATCGAGCGTTCCGTTGGTGTTGAGGCGCATGAATGCGAAGCCGGAGTCCGTGCTGCTGGCCTGGTCCACACCGCCGACAACAATCTTTCCGTCACCCTGAATGGCGACAGCCGTGGCGGTAACCGGATCGGCAAAGTGTTCTGTCTTGATGCCATCCGTGGCAAACGACGAATCCGGCGTCCCGTCTGGATTGAGGCGCTCGACGAAGAAGTCGGTGCTGGCCGCGGAACTGCTCGGCGCCGAGCCGACGATCAGCACTTTCCCATCGCTTTGGACAGCGCTGGCTTCCGCGATATAGCCGGCCGCGGGAAGCAGGAACTGGCCGTTGTTGCCAAACGTCGTATCAAGCTGCCCGGCGCTCAGCAGCGTGCGGCCTTCCAGTGTTTCCACCACGGCCGACACCGCTTGCGTAACCGGCTTGCGCCCGCTTGGTTGCTTTGCCGTTACTTTTGAACCCACCCAAGACGCGTCGCGCCAAGATGTACGCAACATATATCCTTATTTTGTCGAGTTACGCCGCCGTGTGAATACTCGACACTCTCCTTACGCGCACTATACCCCATCAACCCGGCATGCGCGGAACCATGAATTTTTCTATCGCATCGTCACGGGCGACGAAATATCGAGGCAAACCAATGAATCCTGCCCCATCGCATACAGCTTGCCGCGATAAATCAAGGGCGTGGACCACGTTGTGCGGAAATCAAACAGCTTCATCTGACCGATCAGCTTTACTCCCGTCGGCGTCGCTTCAACCAGGCTCAACTTGCCGACGGCGCTCAGGGCGATGAGCTTGTCTCCATCGCGAACGATCGTTCCGCCCTCTTCAAGTTTGAGCTTGGGATCTGAGCAGGACCAGACGATCTTGCTTTCTGGCCAGTGCAGGCATTTGAGGATGCCTTTGCTGTTCATGTAGAGGTAGTCGCCGTCGAGGATGGCCGGCTGGAATTTCTGCTGAAGCTCTTTCGACTTCCAGGCGATGGTCGCGCCGGTTGGCGTGACGTTGAGCATCGCCGAGCCGTACTCGTAGGCGCTGCTGACGAACAGTTTGCCGTCGCGATAGTTGGGCGTGGTGGCGTTGACTTCGTACTGCGTCTTCCACGGCATCGACCAGATCGTCTTGCCGCTGTCGGGGTTCATGGCGAAAAGCGTGTCGCCGCCGAAGACGATCAGTTGCTTCGTGCCCTGCACGTCGATGATCAGCGGCGCGGTGTACCCGCCGACGGCGGTCGCCTCGCTTTTCCAGACGATCTTGCCGGAAGCTTTATCAATTGCGACGGCGGTTGGGCCGTTCTTGCCGCCCTGGACGTAAACGAGCTTTTCGGTGACGAGCGGGCTGGACGCCTGGTTCCAGGCGAGAATCTTTTCGTCGAGCTCTTTGAGAATTTTCGTGTGCCAGACTTCAGAGCCGTCTTCGATCTTCCGGCTGACCAGATCACCCCCGCCGCCGTAGGTATATATATGACCGTCATCGATCGTCGGCGTCGCGAGCGGCAGGGGAAAGGCGCTCTCGGGATTCTTCGCTTGCGGTTGATCGGCCGACACCGTGCAAGCATAGGCCACCGACCACACCGGCTTTCCTGTCGCGGCGTCCAAAGCATGCAGCGTGTCCTGATCGCCGGTCTGTGTGAACAGATAAACTTTGCCGCCGAAACCGATCGGACTCGAGAAGCCGAAGCCGACTTTCTGTTCCCATACTTTGGCCGGTCCGGCGGCAGGCCAACTCTGCGAGATCGCCTCATGGCTGATCGAATCGCCCCTCGGGCCTAGCCACTTGGGCCATTCTTCGGCGTGCGCCAGAGGTGAAACCACCGTAAGAATCGTCGGAACCAGCAATCGTGCCATCAACCGCATCGGCGTCTCCTCCAGATCGAATGTCAGCCTGAAAACCCGCGGCGATTATAGTTATCTATTGCGCTCCGCACGATAGTTGTGATAAAATGATGGGCAATTCCGGCGGACTTCAGACAGCTCAATAGGTGGATCAAATGCATAGAAGCTTGCTTTGGATTGCGTTGTTATTGTTGTCAACGATCGCTTTCGCACAGACCTCGCCACCGGCGGCAAAGCCAGCGCTTCAGGAAGGGTGGGAAGAGATTGACCAGCGCATGGTGTTTCTCACCGTGCAGCTTTCCAGCGTCGAGACATCGCTGATAGCCGTGAATAACGCGATTCGTGCCAGCGCCCATGCACAAAGCGTCAAGCAAGGCGAAGCTAACACCCATCTCAAGGGCAATGAACTCATGGATCGCAACGCCGGCGGTCCGGTGAGCTGGGACAAATTCTACGGCAAGACCGCCGAGCAGTTTTTCTATCATCCGACGAAGCACAGCATCTACATCAATCCCGACCCGACGCCGCAGCGCCCGCCGCAACTGGATTACATCTATCGCGCCAATTCACAGGCAGCGGCACGAGCCGAAGCTGATGTGGCGGCGTTAGGAAATCAGTTGCAAGTGCTCAGCGAGCGCCGGTATGAACTGGAAGCACAGCAGGAAATGCTTTGGGCGAAGATTTCGTTCCAGGCGCTGGCCAGCCGTGAGTTGGAGGATAAACCGATCTATCGATTCGCGCCAGCGCCGTCGTCGACCGAACCCTTGGCCAAGCAGCAAGCCGATGGGCTGGGCGCGATCTCTCAATTGGTAATCACCGCTGACGGCGCGACGGCATACGCGACGCCGCGACTCGAGACCCAGCATGGTGAAACCTTCGCAAAACTGTCGCAAGCCCTGACTGATGCCCGCCACGCCTGCAACGAGAAGCTCCTCCGGCTTCCGCTGCTGGCAGCGCAATTGGACGACGCCAACACGGATTTGGGCCGCGCTTCGGCCATTAGCAAGCGGCTGGCTGAGTTCGCGCAGAACATGGCCGATGCTCATAACGCCGCAACTCAAGCCGATCTGGCTCAGGATGAAACTCGAAAAAACACGATGCGGGCCACGCTTCAGCAGTCGTTGATGGGGGTCGCCGAATCAATCGCGGAATTGGACGGCGCGACCCACGCTCTGGCGACGGCATGGCATGTGACGCCGGACGTAAAGACAGAACTGCCGCGCGTGACATTCGACTGGCCCGTCGCAGCGCCAGTATCGGTCGAAGCCCCAAAATCGGTCGTAGCGGCCAGCCCGCCCTCGTCTGCCTCCTCCGCGCAGCAGGTGGTTATCAAAAAGCTTACGATAACCGTTGAAGCCACTCATGCCGGCATGAATCCTGTCAGCACGAAAGTCATGCTGACCAAGGGCCAAACGTTTCAACTGTTCCCAGACGAGACCGAGACCTGGGCAAAGGGAACCGGCTCGCGTCGAGGCAAGGCGTGCACGTATACGGGCTACCCCAACTCGATGTCGAATAAGCCGGTCATGCAGGGCGCCAATTGGATGTCGCTGCGCTGGCGCGTGGGCTCGACATCAGAGGCCGTTGAATCCGGCGCAACCATCACCGCCGCTGAAGACGGCGAACTCTTGCTGTTCTGCAACGACGACAAGCCGACGGCCAACACCGGCGAGATTCATGTCGTGGTTCGGGTGCCGTAATCCGAGCCGAATGAGCCGCGCAATCGCGCATCTTCTATTTCTCTTTGGCGTCCGGCGGGGGATTGGCTAAGCTTCGGCGGTATGGAAGAGGTTCTGCCTCCTGAAACTCAGAATGGATCCGGCTACGAGATGACGCGGGTGCGTCAGTTCACGATTTTCCTTGAAAATCGTGTCGGCCGATTGCAGGGGCTGCTGCAGGGAATTGAGGATAGCTCAGGAAAGATCTGCGCCTTATCGATTGAAGAATCGGCTGACTGCGCGCTGATTCGCCTCATTTGCTCCGAGCCCGATCTGGCGCGCGAGGCGCTTCGCGCGGGCGGGTTCTCGTTTGGCGAGTCAGAGTTGCTGGCCGTCGAACTGCCCAAGCGAAGTAAGAATCCGCTGATCGCGATCTGTACCGCGCTGCTGGCCGCGGAGATCAATATTCACTCGGCTTACCCGCTGTTGCAGCGCCCGCACGGGCCGGCCATGGCGCTTTACGTGGAAGACCCAACGCTGGCAGCACGGCTGCTCATTCGCAAAGGCTTTACACTGATCGGCGAGAGCGATTTGCGCAAATAATCGATACTTCAACCTGCCATCAATGAAAAGGCCCGCCTGTCTCGCAAGCGGGCCCCAATCGGTTTCTCTAAAACATCCCTATTGGCCGGTCAGGACCACGATCTCCACTCGGCGGTTCTTCGAAATGTCGGTCGTGCTTCGCGGCTTCGTGTCGCCGAAGCCTTTGGTGGTCAGGCGGCTGGCGTCGATGCCGCGCGAGGCCAGATACGTTTTCACGGCGTCGGCCCGGGCTTCGGACAATTCCAGGTTGCTTGCCCACTTGGAAACGCGAATCGGCGTGCTGTCGGTGTGGCCTTCGATGCGGATGCCCTTGCCGGCGTACTTGCCCCTGTTCAGGGCCGTCACCACTTTGTCGAGCGACGCCTTGGCTGAAGATTTGAGCGTCGCCTGGCCCGGGTCGAAGAAGACATCGCTGGGCAGATGAACCGTGGTATTGCCGGTCCTGGGGCTGACGCTGGTTTCCAGGCCGCCAATCTGCTCGACCGTCGGTGGCGGCGCGATTGGTGTCGTCGCGGCCGGTGGATTCGTGGGCAGCGTCGGCACGACCGCCGCGGGTGCGGGGCTCACGGGAGGCTGCGGAGGTGGCGCGGGCTTCTGGCGCAGCGAATCATTCTGATCGCGCAGCGCCTTGTTCTCGTCCATCAGTTCTTTGTTTTGGTCGTAGAGCTTGTTTTGGCAGCCGACCGTGAGAGCCGCCATCAACAATGCGCCCGATATGCTCGTTTTCGCCCAGCCCATCACGACTCCTTTCGAGGGATTTGCAGGAAATGTAGGGGATTCTAAGCACGCGTCAAGCCGACAGATGTTGCGAATGACATGCAAAGCGGTCCGACGGGTCATCCCGACACCGAGGTCGGTGATGGTCAAACCTGACGGCGCGATTCCAGCGATTCGATCGGTGGCGGCGGCGCCGGGGCGGGTATTGGGGCCGCGGGCTCGCGGGTTTGCAGCATCGCGGCTTTGTTTTTTCTGTCCGTCAGATCGCGGTCCAGACGATCCATTTTCGATCGCATTTTCATCTCCTGGACTTGCCGAAGCGTTCTAAATGTGGTTTGGATAACGATTGCGCCAACCATGCCGGCCAGAAAGCTGCAGAGCACCAACAGCAGCAGATTCGTCTGCGGCTGGTGATGGAACCAGTACCAGAACTGCACCTTCTCCTGTGCATTGAAGTAGGTAAACAGAATCACATAAAGCAGCAGCAGCCCGGCGAAAATGGCTTTTGTCCACAGCTTGAGTTTAAACCAGAAGTTTGCCATCAGAACCCCAAACGCTTCATGCATGCTGCAATCAGCAGCATCAATCCCATCAATCCCGGCGCCAGGTAGTTGGCGATCTCACAGTAGAACAGCATGACCGCTGCCGTGGCCAGACTCAAGTAAGGGCCGAGCCAGAGTTCGCGACCTTTCTTCGTCGCGAAAAGATAGATCGTGTGAAGGATGCCAAAGAACGGGGCGAGGAAGAAGGCGATTGTTGCGGGCCCCGGCCCGAGGACCGCGCCGACCGCCGCCATCAGGTGCACGTCGCCGAGGCCCATCGCCTCGCGGCCGACGATATAGGAGCCGATGATTCGCACAAGCCAGACGACGAACCCGCCGACGAGTAGACCGAGGATTGAACCGAGCAATCCGCTGACCCAATCGATGGCCACGACATGATGCCACATCGCGGAAATTGCAGGAACCTTCCACGTAAGCAGAAGCCAGACGCCGCCGAGAAACATCGGTGGCATCAGGAAGAGCATTTCCTTGCGAATCTCAGCGCGAACCTCGGCGGCCGAGTAATCGTGATATTGCGGTTCTTCGTTGGCTTTTGCCGCTCGCGTCTTGTCGATTTCCATCGCGGGGCCGCCATCGGCGAAGCTCAGCGGGAGCCAGCCGACTTCGACGAAAATAATGCTGACAAGGATTCCCAGCGCGGCCCCGGCAGCGACGGCCGCCTGCGGCGGGCCAAAGTTCAGAGCGCCGGGCCAATCGGCATGATCGCATAATGCGTGCTCGAGCAGCGCGAATGGAACCACGAACCACGGAATTTCCAGCGGGATGATGAACAGCTCGGCGTCAATCATCGACGCGGCGAACAGCGCGCCGATCAACACCATATCGAGCAGGTAAATCGGCCAATGCTCGGTGATCAGCATCTCGACATGGCGATATTGCAGCGTGCCGTCGGGCAGATGCCATGCGACACCGGGGCCGATGCCCTCGATGAAGAACATGACGTAATACAAGACGAACAGCAGGCCGGTGATGGCTTCGACGATCGGGTAACGAACCGATATTGGCGCTTTGCAGAACCGGCACTTGCCGGCGAGCTTGATCCAGCCGATCACCGGGAGATTGTCATACCACTTGAGCGACTGCCCGCACTTGGGGCATCGCGACGGGGGATATGACAGCGAACGCGCGTCGCGAAATATCGAAGCGAATAGGCCGTGGCTGTCCCCCTCTTTTTCTTCGACGCGTGGCAAACGATACACGACGACATTCAAAAAGCTGCCGACGCACGAACCCAGCGCGAACGCGAAGATCAAATAGATGATGTGGCCCGCGACGGGAATCAACGGCGTCCTTCCGCGGGCGCTTCGCTTGATGAAATGTTGGGCACGGGTGCGGTCTCCCTGTGACGCGGATCGTAGCTCAGAGCATTCGTGTGATGTAAACCACTGCGTCTTCCGGTGTAAGGTGCGTTACATCCAGCTCCGAGGTCATCAACGAACGATACAGCGGCTCGCGCTCGGCCAGCAACCGCTCGATCTCGGCAATGCCGCCGCCCAGGTGCGTCAGGTTCGGTCGATTGGCGGCGGTATCCGGATCAGCATGAATCCGTTGATGCAGCGCCGCCGGATCGCAACGCAGATAGATTACTTTATGCGCGCCTGAGCCGATGAGGGCACGGTTGGCGTCGCGCAGCACCGCCCCGCCGCCGAGAGATATCACGCGGTCTTCGCCGGAACTAAGCGATTCTTGCACGATCTGCTGCTCGAGGTCTCGAAATGCGGCTTCGCCGCTCTGCGCGAAGATTTCCCGGATGGTTTTGCCGGCCCTGGCGACGATTTGCTCATCGGTATCCACGAACGGCTGCCAGAGCCGATCGGCAAGCCGACGACCGATGGACGTCTTGCCGCTGCCGCGATATCCAATGAGAACCGTCGCCATTGTGTAATTTGTTATCGACAACGCCGATCGTTTTACAATGGCGGGAAAGTCTGCGCCGCGTTTGTATAATCCCGACCATGTCCCAAGCAGCTCCACCGTTCTACAAACGCGTGCTCCTGAAAATCAGTGGTGAAGGTTTCTGCGAGGAAGGCGGCTTCGGTATCGACGCCCCCGAGCTTGAACTTATCGGACGCCAGTGCGTGGAAGTCGCGCAGATGGGCGTCGAACTGGCCGTGGTCGTGGGCGGCGGGAATTTCATCCGCGGCGCGACATTCGCCGAAACCGGCCACATCCCCCGCAGCACCGCCGACTACATGGGAATGCTCGCCACCGTGCTCAACGCGCTGGCGCTGCAGGAGATCATGGAAAAGATGGGCCAGCCGACACGCGTGCAATCCGCGATTGGCGTCTATAGCGTCTGCGAGCCGTTCATCCGTCGCAAAGCGGTGCGACACCTTGAGAAAAAGCGCATCGTCATTCTGGCTGCCGGAACCGGCAATCCGTTTTTCACCACCGATACTTGCGCCGCACTTCGCGCGACAGAGCTGCAGGCGGATGTGCTGCTGAAAGCGACGAAGGTCGACGGCATCTATTCAGCCGACCCAAAAAAGGATCCCAGCGCGGTGCTCTACCAGGAAATCTCTTACGAGCACGTGCTGCGCGACAAGCTCCGCGTCATGGACCTGACGGCGATCACGCTCTGCATGGAGCGCCGCATTCCGCTGGTGGTATTCAACCTGAAGACGCCGGGGAATATCGCCCGGGTGATGCGTGGCGAGAAGCTGGGGACGAAGATTACACCGAAATAGTACGCCGCGACCCGTACCTTGATGGAACGATGTCAAATGTTGCCGCGCGTTCGCTCGATTTCACTATAATCTTTAAGATGGCTCAGGACCAAAGGCTACCCATGGAGAGCATCGGCGCGATCGACATTGAGACCCGATTGAGTGAATTACTGGAACGCACTGCCCATGGCGAGACGTTTGAAATAACCAAAAATGGCCGTGCCGTGGGCAAACTGGTGCCCCCCGATGTCGCAAGAGATCGGCAAGCTTCGGCTGCCGCTGTTCAGCGGCTAAAGCAGATGGCGGGATTCGGCGGCAAAATGAGTCGGGAGGAGTTGAAGGCCATGATCCACGAAGGACATCGGTTCTAATGGCATTGATCGTCGACGTATCTGCAATCGTCTCTCTGGCATTTCCAGATGAGGATCTCGCCGAGGCCACGGCGGGACGGGCCTTCTGACTGGTTCCAACCAATAGCGAGCTGCTGGACGCCGCGATCAAGATTTAATCGACGTTGCACCGCGAATGACCCGGCGTTTTGCACGAAGGCTTACCATGACCACAAAGCCATCCACAAGCGATGACGCGACAAAGAGCAGCACTAACGGATACGCGGGCGCAAGGTAGCGCGTGTTGATGGCTGGAAAAAACGCCACGTCGAGATACGACACGATCGCGACGCGTGCTCCAATCAGCATCAGCGTTGCCAGTTCGATAATCAACAACGGCGACCGGTAGCCCTTGAAAAACAGCACGCACTGCGACAGCAGGACGAGAATCGCCAGGCCAGCCAACCACGGCAACGCCAGTTGATACGCCACGCCAATAAGTTGCCAGACTTCAATCCAGGGATTGTCCGATTCGGTGGCGGCCTGCGCGCCGCCGTTCCCGGGATCGACGGCGGTAGGCGTCGTATGCGTGATCTCTTGAAATCGCGCCAGCGCCGCGGCATCCCCGACGCTGGGGCCGACATCAATGTCCAGCGCCTCGAAGCGCCCCACGGCGATGACACCATGCAATGCCGCATGCCAAATCAGTGGCAGATATTGGTTATTCCAAGGCGGCGCGAGCGATGCGCGGCGCGGCAGCGCGGGAAGCAACCCGCTATCGCAAGCCGCGTTCACTTCTGTGGCGAGGCGCGCGTAGAACTCGCGCGATTCGGTTGCAGAACGCGCATGCCCGGCGGCAGCAACGGCGTCACGCAGGGCAAACACAAACCACCCGCCGGCAATTTCACCGTTCAGATTGGGAAGTTCCGTCGCGCTCAGCGCCGCCCACAACCGGCCGGCCGCTCCTTCCAGAGACGGCCGCAATTCGGAAAACGCCGCACTGTGCGCATAGATCTGTTCGCGCATTGTGCGCGATATCGGCACCAGCGGATCGAAATGATCCGGCTTCACGCGGCAGAGCGCGCCATAAGCGGCGTTCATTTCCGGCGACTTCAGCTCGATCGTTTCCCAAACACCGTAGTGACGCCAGTTGAGAAAGCAGACGGCGTTCACCGTTGCAACCAAAATCGCCACCGGCACGATGCAAAGCGCAATCCATGAAACTGCGCGACGACTGCGCTTCGCGCGCACGCCGGCGGCCAACAGCAGTAGTGCAATGCTTGGAATCATCCACGCGCCCTCTTCGCGGGTGATCCAGAACCAGGAGAAACTTAGGCCGAGCGCGACGAGCCAGCGCCACGATCGGCGCGCTGGCAACTGCCACCGCACCGCCGCCCCGATCGCGCAGGCAAGCGTGAGCAGCGTTTGTGCCGAGTACAATCCTTCGCGCAGCGCGCGGTTCATGTTGTTATCCAGCATCATTGGATTGAACAACAACACGAGAAAAAGAATCAATCTGACGCGCGAACTGGTGATAACCGGCCGCAGCGCGACGAACATGACGATGCACGCTGCGGAGTAGACCCCGTGTTCGGCGACCTTCAGCGGCAAATGCGACAGAGAGCACGCGGCGATGAACAGCGGATAGCCCGCGCCCTTGATGAGTGTCGTCTGATTGTATGGGCCGAGCCATTGGCCGTGGGCGATGAAGAATGCGTGATTCACGAACAGCGCGTCATCGTGCACCATTTGCGTCAGCGACTGCATGGGAAGCAGCGCGACAAGCAGCAGCCGCAGAATTACCGCAATGATGATAATCGCCGGAAATAACCGAGATGTGCGAGTGGCTTCATGCATGACGCAAACAGGCCTGTGCGCGACGAAGCGCGTACCATCAACGCATCGTTGAGAACGCATGTGCTTGAATCAGCCCGCTCCTGCGACCATTTACATTATTACCGGCCAAAATGCGCGACGCCCAGATTGATGCCCGCTTTTGCGTCCTTAATGCAGCGAAAGCCTGCCCGGTTCAGTGCATCGAAGATCGGCTCTTTAGGCAAGGGAGGATGATACTCAACCTCGATCAAGTCAACGGGCGCAAGCGCCTCCGGGGCGATGCCGGGAAGAACCTCATGCTCAGCGCCTTCAATATCCAACTTCAACACGTCTATCCGCTTGCCGAAGTTTGCATCCTGCACCTGCTTAATCAATTCGGCCAAGGTAAGCACCGTCACTTGAACGCTTCCATCGCCTGGCACGTCCGCAGGTAATAATGCGCGGGCAACACTGGCAATCGGTTCAGTGCTCATGGAGCGACACCCGGACGCAGCCGCAAGACCGGCTCGATGACAACTCGTTCGAGAATCCAGTCCATGGCTGCGGATGTTCTCAGTCAGACGCGCAAAAGTTTGTGGAAACGGCTCGAAGCTGAAAACGCGGGCGGAGGGCGCTTGCCGTGCCGCCCAAATGGTGAAGATTCCGATATTGGCCCCGACATCGACTATCGTTTGAGCATCATGGGGCACGCGATACTGCTCACGGCAATACATCTCCCAAACCGCAAGCGCATCGCAAAACTCCTGCAACGTTATGTGAAGTCCCGATCGAGTGCGAACCTCCACGGGGTAGGCCGATCCGGGTAAGGCAAAGAAATGCTGGGTCATCGTGGCCCAGTTCTCAAACCGTCGAAAGCATCTCCACAACTCAGGGGTTTTTTCAAGATGCCTGAACGCCTCGAGCCAGCGTGCAGCCATGGCACCACCTCATCGTTAGCTGACATTGTTATGGAACCAAATTACGACTCGGTTCGCCCCCCGACGGCGGCCCTGCGGTGCTGGGAGCTGTCGGAGCTGTCGGGGCAAAGATGTGGTAAAGAATCGGCACGCGAACAAAAAATAGAATCCCCATCAATAGCGCACAACTGCAAACGCTGACCATAAGCAGCGGCTCGCGGTGCAGCTTCTCGGGCGATTGAACAGCGCTGTCGGGTTTGAAACCGAGCTGCAGATAGACCGCCATCACCCACGCCACCAGCGGCACGGCCAAGATCAGCTCAAGCCGGTATCGCATGATAAACGCACCGAGGAAGAGCATCGCCGCCGACGCATAAAACATGATCGAAACCAGCAGACGCTGTTCGCTATAGAAGGCAAATGATTTTCGATATTGCGCCGCGCGCTGAGGATCGCCGATCTGGCGGTATTCGGCATAGCGCTTGATGGCCATAAAATACGCGCCGACCATCCAATAGCTGATCAGCAATGACGCCGGCGGTGACATGCCCGGCGGATTGACCATGTACCAACCCGCCAGCATTCTCAGCGGATTGTTGATCGCCTCAGACAGCACATCCACATACGGCACATCTTTCGATCGCAAGGGCCGAATGTTGTAAACGCATCCCATCACCCACAGCGCCAGCAGCGAGATTGCCAGCATCTTCGACACGATCAGCGCGATGCCAACGCCTGCAACCATCAGCACAAGCCACTGCGCATAACCGAGCGCCGGAACGATTCGTCCGCAGGCGGCGGCCCGCCCCGATTTGGTTGGATGCAGCCGGTCGAAGGGTGCGTCGAGAATCTCGTTGATCACGTAATTCGACGAGCTGACCAGGCATGTCGCGACGATTCCGATGATCACATTGAGGCACGTCTGGCGGGTCGCCAGTTTCGGCGCCATCGAGAGGGCGATGGCAACGCCGGGCAGGACGAAGACATTCTTCACCCAGTGATCGGCGCGCATGATCTGCGCGTGCGCGGCGAGCCGCGATTTAGGCGGCGAGATCGTATTTGTTGTTGCGGCTTCGATCGTCGTGAGAGGCATCGACATGGGTAGCTTCTCCGCCGCCATACACACTGGCCGAATGCACATTATATCGGATATGAGTTACGGCGTCCGAATCGCACGGAAATGTAAAGCTTTAACGAGACGTCGGACGGTCGAGCGTAAACGGCAGCGTTATGGAAACCGTCTTGGCCGGCACATCCCACACCAGTTTGTAGGGCCGGTTTGGCGAGTTCGGCAATGGCGACACTATCAGTTGGGCGACATTGGTCGGACCTCTGCCATCGCATGACAGGCGGACGAACGGCATCTCGCGGTCATCGACGTCGTAAACGCGTAACCCACCGGTGCGCGTGGAGAACAGCAGCGCATCCCAATCGACGTCGGCCGGATCGACCGAAATCTGAATGTCAATCTGATACCCAACCTGCGCATGCACTGCGCGAAGCACGGTAGCTGACACGCCGCCGGTGCTGAAAGAGATCGGCAGTGGCCCACCGAGACCCGTGCGTGCGGCATTGCCCGGCGCTTCGAGTTTTTGCTCCGACTCGACAAGCAGCACATTCACAGATCCGTGCAGGCTCATCGATTGCGATCGTTTCGCGGGCCACCAGTACCCGTTCGTCAACGACTCGCCAATGCCGATCGATGCGCCATCGAGCTTCGGCAATTCAGCGTGGACCAATCGCGCTCGCGGCTCGGCGAACACCGCCAGGTGCGGGCCTTCGTGGGCAAGAATCGTCTGCGGCATCGTGATGAGCAGCACGCCGCTGACGCAGAAGCGATCGAATTTGGCGCGCGGACCGGCTTTGATGATCGTCACGCCGCGCTCGTCGCAGCGCAGCCGCAGCCCCGACTTGCGGCAGAGATCGAGCACCACGTTCCAATACAATTCATGCTGATAGTGAGCGGTGATCGGATGCCTGATATTGCGAATCAGATTTGGCGGCTCGCAGCGCAGGGAGCCGCCTTCAATCTCGGCGACGCGGTTGAACGCCTCAGCAACATTTGCATCGACAAAGTCGCGCGTGATTAACGCCGGTTCGATGCGCCGCTGCGGGAGGATCTGCCGAAGTGCTTCCTGTGCGCGCAATCGCGTCTCGGGATCTGCCGGGCTTTCGATCAACTCCTCCAGCCGCTGCTGAGCCGGCGGACCAATGCGAACCAGGCGCTCGACGGCTTCGTGGCGCTGTCGCCAATTGGTTGAAGAGAGCGAATCGATCGTCTGATCGAGCTGAATCGAATCAGCGTCCTGGAACTGGCTCGCCAGCGCGGACGCCGCGCAGCCGAGAACAACGATGCTCGCAACCCAGCGTCGATGCGACATGGAACAAATGCTAACGCAAAGAATTTGCCGTCGCGCGGTTCAGCGGGACGCATACTCTTCGATTCCGAGCGGAATCCGAAATCCTTTTCGCGGCGTTCGAAACTGTTCGTGACCAGAATCTCGGAAACAGTAACCTTGAGTGTCGGCGGCGCGTATATGCATCCCTCGCGAATACTGGTTATAATTGCCTCATGGTCCGTCACGTCGATGCCATCTTCAGCCAAGGCGCATTCCGGCCACTTGAGCCGCTCACGCTGCCCGAGGGAACCCGCGTTCATCTGAGCGTCGAAGAGGAGACAAGTGCCAGCCCTGTGCGACGCGCCGCGAAGATTCACACACCAAAGCTGGCGCATCCGGAAGATGCCGCCGATTTCGTGATGAAAGTTCAGGAGACTGACAATGCAAGCGTATGACGCTGAGCGATTCGACCCGCCAGCGGCGATTGGCTGGAAGCAAGTCGTCGCTCAAGTCTGAACGACGAGCGTGACACCCAAAGGTGGTGTTGATCCCGATGGACGATCAGAATGGATTAAACCAGATCGGCTGAGGATGACCACGCGACCCCGCCGTGTGACGACATGATGTGCGTGGCTCAAATCAACGGCAGCGATCCGTTGGCGTTTCCCGCAGTGACTGAAGTTCGACGAGCCGCTTGCCCGTGGGCGGCTTCATGGTCTTCATCATTTCGACGAACGCGTCGAACAAGTACGCCGCATCATGCGGGCCGGGGCTGGCTTCGGGGTGATACTGCACGCAGAACATCGGCAGATCGCGATGGCGGAAGCCTTCGACGGTCTGGTCGTTCAGGTTGATGTGCGTGACGATGCCGCCATTGGCTTCCAGCGACGCACGATCGACGGCAAAGCCGTGATTCTGGCTGGTGATTTCGACGCGGCCGGTGTCGAGGTTCTTCACCGGCTGGTTGCCGCCGCGATGGCCAAACTTGAGTTTGTACGTCGTCGCGCCGATCGCCCGACCGAGTAACTGGTGCCCCAAGCAGATTCCGAAAATCGGAACCTTGCCGAGCGCGCCGGCGATAGGCGTCACCGCGTAGTCAAGAACGGCCGGGTCACCGGGGCCGTTTGAAACAAACAATCCATCGGGCCGATGCTTCAGAATCTCATCCGTGCTTACATCCGGCGGAAGGACCGTAACTTTGATGCCGCGTTCGATGAAGTGCCGCAGGATGTTCTGCTTCGCGCCGCAATCGAGAGCGACGACGTGCAGGCCGTCCCCGCGCTCGACGCGACCCAACCGCCATTCGCCTTGGTCCTGGTCCCAGCCATATTCCTCGGCGGGCATGACCGCCTTCACCCAGTCAGCGCCGGCCATCTGGGCCGCGTGGCGGGCTTTCTCGACCAGCTTCGCATCGTCCAATTCTTCGGTGGACAGAATGCCGCGCATGGACCCATCGACGCGGAGCTTTCGCGTGAGGGCGCGGGTGTCGATCCCTTCGATGCCCGTCAGGTTATTTTCAGCCAGATAAGCATCCAGGCTCATATCCGCCCGGTAGTTGGAATAGAGCGGCGGCAGTTCCTTCACGATGAACCCCGCCACGTGCGGCTGGCGGCTCTCGACATCGACGCGGTTAATCCCATAGTTGCCAATGAGCGGATACGTCATCGTGACGATCTGCCCCTTGTAAGACGGGTCGGTCAGGATTTCCTGATACCCCGTCATCGACGTGTTGAAAACGACTTCGCCTTCAGCGGTCCCGGGCGCGCCAAAGGCCCGCCCGGCGAACACCGTCCCGTCTTCCAGCGCCAATTTCGCGACGCGTTTGCTGCTCATGGTGGCGGGATTATAGGGATAATCTGAACTGCGTCTGTAGCGCTTACACAATCGGTGCGCGTGAGCATTTCTGAGTGAACGCACGGTCCGATACCGATGAAGAATCGCCTGAAATCGATGACGGACTGAGAGTTCTGGGTGCATGACCGTCTCTGTAATCATGTGGCGGCCGGCTGGAACGCCTTTGCGCGATGGCGGCCGACAGCCGGGCCGACGGTTTCAATAATTTGCAGATCGCTGACGTTGTAGCCGCGCCCTTTCAGTTCCTCGCCGCCGGCGTCGGCAACGACGATCAACTCCGAATATCGCTTGATAAACGCAAGGCTTAGAAAGAAGAACATCGAAAACGTTCAGATACTCAGCGATTTTCGGGTGTCACTGCGGATGCCAGACGGAACGCCCCGGCTACTGTTTTGACGAACTGGGCTGGGTTGCCGGGTCGGCGGTTTGGATCATATCCCGCCAGGTGGCGACGCGTTCTTTGACCTTCGCGGGAATCGCATCCCACTGCTGCTGGTTGCGAATCGGACCTTGAAAAAGACCCTCGCCGGTTTTTGCGTTGATAGCCTGTAAATTGCCGTTGGGGCTGAGGATGACCAGAATTTCGCCGTCGTCGAATGTCTCCACTCTGCTGTCCCCGTTCCAAAACGGCAACTTGCGGTTCTGGTCAAGCATCATGGCATAGGACGTATTGCCGTTGGGAAGGGGCAAAGCCGCGCCGGGAGCCGTGGGTCCAGTGGCTAACGATCCCGCATTGGACTGAGGTTTTAAGACGCCGCCTGATTCCCTGTTGTCCGCCGATGTCTTACGCTGACCCAGTTCCATCTGAACGGCGACCGATTTGGCCTGGCGAACGAGCGTGATCGAAACCTTATCGCCGGGTTTGTGCATCCGCACGAGCGCGGCAAGTTGCTCGGCGTTCATCAGCAGTTGATCGTCAAACTTCTGCAAGATGTCATGAAGTTGAACCGAGGACTTGGCCGGCCCCTGATCGTCCAGGTAACTCACGATCAATCCTGAATCAGCCGGCAAGCTAAGCTGCGCGCGAAGCGTTGCATCAGGTGCATCGACTCCCACTCCCATGTAAGCTTCATCCGCTTTACCCGCCGCGGAATAGGCCTCAACTCCCACTAATTGTCCATCCGCCCCCACAATATCGCGAGTATTCCACAGAATCGGTTGCTGCGGCTTCGCGAATTCAAGGTTGAACTCCTGCCCGGGCCGTGTTGTCGAAAGGTTCAGCTTCGTTGGCTGGGTCGTCGAAAGCGTGAGCGTGACGGGCTCATTCGGGTTGAGTTCAAGTTCTTGCCGGGCTCCTGAATATATCATCCGATGCGGTTCATCAGGATTCGAGGCAGCGGCTTGCTTTATGGAGTCGGCGGCTTCCTGAGTTGTCGGTTGCCCGGCGGCCAGGTTGGACGCCACACAGAGCGCGACCGCGACGAACGTGCTTACGAATCGTTTCATAAAACTTCTCCGCTGTGATTGTTAAAATGTGTCTACGGGAACCATGACGACGCGATCAACTGGAACCGTGACCGACAAACGCGTGTTCCGCTTGGCGTCGAAGTACCAGACCTGCCGCTCGCCGCGGTAGTGCATCTGGCGAATGGGAACGCCATTGAGTCGAGCGACAACGCCGACGTCGTCGATGCGTTTGTAGTCGCGCTCGATTCTGAGTCGACCAGGAGCCGGGGAAGACACCGGCAGCACTGGTGAGCCGCTATTGTTCGACACAATCTGCTGCGAAGGCGCTGAAGAATGCCGCGGCAGGACAATCGCGATCGCCACCAAAGCCGCCGCGGCCGATGAAAACGTGCCGACCGCGATCCAGCGACTCCGCCCGCGCAGCAGCGTCGATCTCACGCGATCGTCCAATCGCGACGATGGCTGTGCGAGCGGCATCTGGCCGAGCAACTGTCGAATGTGCGCATTCTCTTGTTCGGTTGCGGCGTCCGAGTCTTTGATGGGATCGAGCCTCATACGTGCTTCTCCAGTTTCATTCGCAGCCGACCCAGCGCCCGGTGATATCGCATCGCGACGGTTGGGAGCGGCTGTCCGACAATCTGAGCGATTTGCGCGAAGGTGAGTCCGCCATAAATTCGCAAAACCACCGCCTCGCGCGATTCGTCCGGCAAGCCGTCGACTTCGGCGGCGATCAAACGCTGCTCCTCATCGCATTCAGCCTTGGATCGCGGGTCTTCCGAGTCTTCCTGATTCATATCGAACAGCGACATTGCAATTTTCTCTTTCAGCCGACCGTTGGCTTGCGCGCGACGCGACTGATCGATCGCGGCGTTCCGCACCGCGGCAAAGATATACGCATCCGGGTCGGCGACTCGGGACAAATCCGCCCGGCAGATTCGCACAAATCCATCATGCACGGCATCCTCAGCCAAGCTGCGGCAGCGCGTCCACGAAAGTGCCAGCGTGAACAGCGCCTGGCGGTGGCGGGTGTAGAGGATCTGAAGATTCGGCTTGTCCACGCCCGCCTTCCCAAGGCTGCCGAGCAACGCTCAACCGATGAACGTCTCACCTATGTGACGCAGCAGCGAGGTGAATTTATGTGACAAAACTGGGAAGCGGAAATCCGGGGCTGCGCGAATACGCTCCGCACCCGGCGTGGGGTCCGCTTGAGTCTTTGCGCGAGTTTCAAATGTCGAGCGCCCTGCGCCTTGAAACCAAGCGAATTTGCGAATTTCGTCACCGCGCCGATACCGCGAAAAACCCCCACGCCGGGTGCGAAGCGTATCCGCGCAGCCCCGGATTCCTGGGACCAGATCATGGACGCCTGGTCAGGTTTTGCCCACCGCTATGCCAACACCGGCTTCACCACCGACCCCTCCACATCCGTCAGCCGGTAATACCTTCCTTGAAACCGAAACGTCAGGCGTTCGTGGTCGATGCCCATGAGGTGAAGAATCGTGGCTTGCAAATCGTGAACGCCGACGGGGTTTTCGGCGATGTTGTAGCCGAAGTCGTCGGTGGCGCCATGGGTGTAGCCGGGTTTGACGCCGGCGCCGGCCATCCAGGCGGTGAAGCAGCGCGGGTGGTGGTCGCGGCCGTAATCGGTGGGCGTGAGCTTGCCCTGCGAATAGTTCGTCCGGCCGAACTCGCCGCCCCAGACGACGAGGGTGTCGTCGAGCAAGCCGCGCTGTTTGAGATCGGTGATCAGCGCATAGCTGGCGCGATCGACATCCTTCGCCTGGCGGCGAATGGCGCGCGGCAGGCCGCCGTGCTGATCCCAACCCGGATGGTAAAGCTGCACGAAGCGCACATTCCGTTCGGCCAGGCGCCGCGCAAGCAAGCAATTCGCGGCGAACGTTCCGGGCTGGCGGGCCTCGGGGCCGTAGAGTTCGAAGGTCGATGCCGGTTCATCCGAAACATCCATCACGTCCGGCACGCTGGTCTGCATGCGATACGCCATCTCATATTGCGCGACACGGGCGGTGATTTCCGGATCGCCGACGGAAGCGAATTGCGTTTCATTCAATTCCGCGAGCCGGTTGAGCATTTTGCGGCGGGCGGCGGATGAAATTCCGTCGGGATTCTTCAAATAGAGAACAGGATCTTTGCCCGATCCAAACTGCACGCCCTGATGCACGCTCGGCAGGAAGCCGTTGCCCCACAGCCGGGCATAGAGCGGCTGATCGATGCGATCGCGGCTGATCAGGACGACGAACGCCGGCAGATTTTCGTTAGCCGCGCCGAGCCCGTAGCTGAGCCACGACCCCATCGAAGGCCGGCCGGCCAGTTGATGGCCGGTCTGGAAGAACGTGATCGCCGGGTCGTGGTTGATCTGCTCCGTGTGGAGTGATTTCACAAAACACAACTGATCGACGATCTTGCTGGTCCAGGGAAGCAATTCGCTAACGTACGCCCCACTGCTGCCGTGCCGGGCGAATTTGAAAACTGAACCCGCCATCGGCAAGGTTGCCTGATTGGCGGACATGCCCGTGAGCCGCTGGCCCATTCGCACGCTGGCCGGCAGGTCTTTGCCGTTCATCTCGTTGAGCTTCGGCTTGTAGTCGAACAGATCCAACTGCGAGGGGCCGCCGCTCATGAACAGGTAGATGATGCGCTTGGCGCGGGCCGGAAAATGCGGCGCGGCCATGATTCCCTTAAATGGACTGGGCGCTGCCGCGTCGGCCGACCGATCCATCAGCGACGCCACCGCCGCCCCGCCCAGGCCCATCGCGAACTTGCCAAGAAACTGCCGGCGATTGAGCGGATTGAATTGGTTGCAATTGCTGTTCATATACAACTCACAGCGCACACTCGCGCACAAACGGAAAACAAAATCTCACGCAAAGGCGCAAAGGGAAGACAGGGTCAGATTCCAACCTTTGCGTCTTTGCGCCTTTGCGTGAGCTATCGCATTCTAACGCCGCATGATCGCGCCATCGTGATTCAGCATCGCCTCGGCCAACACTGTTGTTGCCGCCAGATCAACTTTGTTCAACGACGCATCCACTTTGACTTCACCCACAGCAAGAAGTTTCTCCGCTGATTTCGGATCAGCGGAGAACATATCGCGCTGCTCCGTCAGCAGTTCGAGCAGAATCTTTTGCTCATCGGCCGTCGGACTACGATCCGTCGTTAGCCGGAAAATCCAAATCGCTCGCGACTCGGGCGTCGATCCGCTTTCGCGCATCGCCCGCTGCGCGATCAGCTTCGCCGCTTCGGTGATCTGCACATCGTTCAATAGCGCCAGCGCCTGCAGCGGCGTGCTGGTGCTCTGCCGGCGGGCGACGCAGTAGTTTCGATCCGGCGCGTCGAACGCCAGCATCGCCGGCGGCGCGACGCTGCGCTTCCAGTACGTGTACATGCTGCGGCGGTGCAGGTCGTCGCCGTGGCCCTGGTCGTAGTTCGGCTTGCCCATGGCGACATCCCACACGCCGTTGGGTTGATAGGGCTTCACGCTCGGCCCGCCGAGCTTTTCGACGAGCAGGCCGGCATCGAGCAGCGCCTGGTCGCGAATCATCTCCGCGGTCAGCCGGCGCGACGGGCCGCGCGCGAGCTTGCGATTGTCCGGATCGTCGGCCAGAAGTTGCGCCGGCGCGATCGACGACTGACGGTACGTCGCCGACATCGCGATCTGTTTCAACATTCGCTCGACGTCCCACCCATGCGTGCGGAAGTCGATGGCGAGCCAGTCGAGCAGTTGCTGGTTGCCTGGCGGCGAGCCCTGCACGCCGAAGTTGTCGCTCGATTCGACGATTCCTTTCCCGAACATCTGCTGCCAGAGGTGATTGACCGCCACGCGAGCCGTGAGCGGGTTGGCGTCATCAAATAACCATTTCGCGAGGCCGAGACGGTTTCGCGGCAACTCCGGGTTCATTGGCGGAAGCGAGACCGGCGTATTCATGGAGACTGCTTCTCCATGTGCGTCATACGCCCCGCGCTTGAGGATGTACGCCGGCTTGGGCGTCGGCAGCTCCTGCATCACCATCACTTCCGGAACCGGATTGGTAATGCGATTCTCCTCGGCGCGAAGCGACTGCAGCTCTTCCCGCGCATCAAGCGCGGGCTGATAAACCGTCGCGAAGAAATGATCGGCAAGTGTCTGGCGATCGACATCCCATGTGCCGGCCACTTGAGCGGCGGTCAGTGCGCGGTCGAAGACGCGGAAATCGGCGACGGATCCATCTTTGAACCCGCTGTCGCGGAAGCGATAGCCGATCGCCAGATCGGGCTCTCCATCGCTGTAAGTAATGTCCTTGTAAAGCCCGTCGCGGATGACTTCGAGATCAGCTTTCTTACCGTCGATATAAATCGCGACGCCGGCCGCCCGGCTCGATCCGTCGTACGTTGCGACGATCTTCGTCCACGCGTTCGCGGGAATCGCCTCGCGCGTGCGAACTTTCAGAGAATTGCCCGGCCACATGTGATGCAAGCCGAACGCGACGCGGCCGTCTTCCAGCAACAGCTCGTAACCGCGACTGCCAGCGTCGATCGGCGCTTTGCTGTGATGCACGACGACCATCCGCGGCAGCAACACCGTCGGCTTCACCGCAATCGCGAGCGAGAAAGATTGGGCGCGGTCGAAGTTCCCGACGCCGGGGAAGACGAAGCCGTTGTCACCGCTGAGCAACGCCGCCTGACCGCCTGGCCCATCGACAATCTTCGGCGACTCAACCGCCTTGCCAGGCTTCTTCGCGTCGATGCGATTGACGATCTGATTGCTTTTGATGAAATCGAAATCAAACGCGGCGACTTCGCCGCTCATCGTCGGCGGTGTGTCGCCGCGCGTCTTGAGCCACGCGGCAAATTCGTCCTGCGATCGCGATTTCAAATCCGCCAGCTTTTGCTGTCGGTCGCGAATCTTCGCCCGCAAATCTGCCAACTTCTTGTCGGTCGCGTCATCCGTCAGCAGCAGCGTCGGCACCGGCATCAAGTCGCCGAAATAGGCGGTCTGCCCCGATTCGTCGATGTTCTGGAAGAACGCGAAGAGCGAATAAAAATCCTTCTGAGTGAGCGGATCAAACTTGTGATCGTGACAGCGCGTGCATTCGAACGTCAGGCCAAGAAACGCAGTGCCGAAAGTGTCGACGCGATCGACCACGTAGGCGCAGCGATACTCCTCCTCGACGATGCCGCCCTCTTCATTCTGCATGTGCAGGCGGTTGAACGCCGTCGCAAGTCGTTGCTCTTTGGTGGCGCGAGGCAGCAAATCCCCGGCAAGCTGCCAGGTGACGAACTGATCGTACGGCTGATTTGCATTGAACGCCTTGATCACCCAATCGCGATAGGGCCACATCGCGCGATAGCGATCGGCCTGGTATCCATGCGTATCCGCGTAACGGGCCAAGTCGAGCCAGGCAACGGCCATCCGCTCGCCATAGCGCGGCGATGCCAGCAGGCGATCCACCACCTTCTCATACGCATCCGGACTCGTGTCAGACTCGAACGCCCGGATTTCATCCAGCGTGGGCGGAAGCCCGGTCAGGTCGAGCGTCACGCGACGGAGCAGAATGTCCTTCGGCGCCTCGGGCTGATGGGAAAGTTGCTCAGACGCCAGCTTCGATCGCACGAGCGCGTCGATCGGATTGTCGCCGAACCCTTTCGGAATCTGCGGATTCTTCGACGGCACAAACGCCCAGTGCGTCTCCCACTTCGCGCCCTGCGACACCCAGTTTTTGATCGCGGCGATTTGCGCCGCATTGAGCGTTCGCCCCGATTTGGGCGGCGGCATCATCACATCCGAATCACTCGAGGTGATCCGGCGAATCAGCTCACTGCGCGAGGTGTCGCCGGGCGCGATGACGGGTTGGCCCTTGATGATGGCGAAAGCGCCGTCGCGCGTATCGAGACGAAGGTGCGCCTTCCGCGATTTCTCATCGGGGCCGTGACATTTGTAGCAATTATCGGAGAGCACCGGCTGGACCTGCCGGGTGAACGAAATCACGTCGTCGGCCCGAACCCACGTCGCACCGAGGATCAGCATCGCGGCGATGACGCCGCAGACGGGGCGGCTCACTGGTTTGCGATCATTTACTTTCCGCTGGGCGCATGAGAGAAAGCGCGCTCGGAGAATCCGCAGCGGCGCGAGTACGCTCTGCAGCGGCGTGGGGACCGCGCGGCGTCGAGGCGCTATCAAATTGAGTGGCCGACTTTTGTTAGCGTTGGAACGGGACATCTCTGTAACGACCAGTTTGGCTGAAGCAAAAACCCCACACGCCGCTGCAGAGCGTACCCGCGCCGCCGCGGATTCTCCGGGCGCTGCTTTTAAGGAGTGGCCGTGGCCGGTCCCATCTCCTTCATCTTATTTACCGCTACTCCCGCGGACCTCTCATACTACTGACCAGGGAGCTTCGAGTTGGTGGTTATCAACGAAAAACAAAAGGCTCGCGGACGGCGAGCCAGCGGGCCTTCTGCGACTGTGGAAATTGGAGAGTCTGATCAGCGATAGAATTCGATGATCAGGTTCATATTTACTTCAAACGGAACATCTTCCGGAACCGGCAATGCATTGATCTTAGCCGTTAGCTGCGCGGGGTTCCATTCGAGCCAGTTGGGAACATTGTGGCCGGCGCTCTGTTCCATGTTGTCGCGCAAAACCTTGTGAATCCCTTCCTTGAAGGTGATCGTTTGGCCCGGCTCAACACGAAAGCTGGAGATGTCGGTCTTGCGGCCATTGACCATCACATGACCGTGAGCAACGAGCTGCCGGGCGGCCCAAATCGTGCGGCCGACGCCAAGGCGACGAAGCACGTTATCCAGGCGGCATTCCAGAATCTGGATGAGCGTCTGGGCGGTGTTACCCTTGGATTTCTTGGCAATATCCAGGAAGAGCCGGAATTGCCGCTCAAGCATTCCGTAGTGATAGCGAAGCTTCTGCTTCTCGGTCAGGCGCACGCCGTATTCGGTATTGCGACGGCCACGGTAGCCGTGCATACCCGGAAGCTGCAATTCCTTGGCGGTATGCTTGGGGATGTCGGCAATCGGTACGCCGACGCGACGAGACAACTTCACCTTCGGACCGATATATCGGGCCATGGCGGGGAACTCTTTCTACGGAGGCAACAGCCATCCGCTCAGGACATGCGACGCGGCAACCGGTAGCAGGAAAACAGATTTCCCACGATCAAAAGGCGGCGCCGACTAACTCGCGTTTGCCCGCGGCGATGGTTCTGAGGCATCGCAACAGGAGTTTGCCTGCCAGCACATGATGCTCAGCAGGCGGCACGACGAATATAGCGAAACAGGATCGCGGAGCAAGACCGCGCCTGCCATTCGTGGGAAGTCGGAAAGTCCAGGGAAGTCCAATCAGTTCGTCATCCCAGCAGAGCAAAATCACACCGGCTGGGCCGCGACGGATGTCAGTGCAGGTGCTATGGACAATGGAGAATTCGTCGCTGGAAGGCGGAGAAGGATTTGGAATATGTCAGGATCCGGCGTCTGAACGCTGATGGAGCCGCCGAGTAGTTGGACGATTTTTTGGCACAGCGAGAGGCCCAGGCCGCAGTGGACACCGCTATTGGTTCGGGCGGCGTCCGCACGCCAAAACCGGTCGAAGACGTGAGAGACACGGTCAGGATCGATCGCCGCGGGATTGCGCAGAGTGACTTCGACCCAGCCGTGCTCCTGCCTGGCGGCGATCGCGATCTCGCCGCCGGGATTACAGTAGCTGACGGCGTTGTCCATCAGATTGAGCAGCACGATACGAAGCTGGTCGCGATCGCTCTGAAGTGTCACCGGGTCGATCAGAAATGAAATTTTCAATCCCCGCTCGTCGGCCCGGCGAGCAAAATGCGCCCAGCATTCCTCGATAAACGACTGCAGGTGATATCGGTGCGGTTCAATGCCAATTGCCCGGCATCAGCGCGGGCGAGAGTGAGCAGGTTATTTACCATCGACCGCATGTCGTGGACGATGCCGATCGATTTATTGATCCGGGCTTCATAATCGGCCGCCGTGCGCGGTTTGAGGGTTGACACTTCGAGGGTTACTTCGAGGCCGGCGAGCGGCGTGCGAAGTTCGTGGGCAACATCCGCAGTGAACGCACGCTCGCGCATGATCGCCTCGTGCAAACGTCCAAGCAGTTCGTTAAGCCGATCAACGACAACCGCCAGTTCGGCAGGCGTGTTTTGCAGTTCGATGCGCTCCAGCAGGTTGCCCTCCCGAACCTTCGAAATCCGCGCGCCTAATGCCACCAGCGGCCGCAAGCCGCGCGAGACGGCCACATACAGCGTGGCTGCGGTGACGGCAGTGGCGATTGACCCCACAAAAATCAACAGCCATTTCAGCGAAGCAAGCCGGGCGTTCAGCGCGCTGGTGTGACGTTCGACAACCAGCGTGACTGCGCGCGCGAGCCCCGGGGGGCTGGACCGCTGGTCCTCGTCTTCGCTGGCCGGAACAAATCGCAATGCAAGTTGTCGGCCGGGCTGGCCGTCAGGAAGTGTGACAAAGCAATAGACCGATTCGCGGGAAGCTTCCAAAGGACGCGCAAGGCCGCTTGTGCCCGCTAGCGAAACGGATCGGGCCACTTCGGTCCCATCGTCAAGCCAGACTTCAAAATAGTCCGACGACTCCCTGCGCAAGTATTCCGGAAACTGCGTATGCTCGGGATCAACGTGAACACCACCGGCTGTCTGTTCGGTCGCCAATTGGATGGCCTGCGCGGCCGAGAGCAGCGCCCGGTCAAATTCCGAAAACAGCGACGCGCGCGTGAGGAAAAATATCGCCAGCCCCGCGGCCACGAGGACGATTGCCGTCGCGGCTGATGTATAGCACAGCAATCTCACCCGCAATGTCCTGATCAAACTTCCTCCGCCAGCGAATAGCCCTGCCCCCAGCATGTTTGAATCAACCGTGGCATGTCGTCGACTTCGAGCTTGCGACGCAGGCGGGCGATGAACACGTCAACGACGTTGCTCTCGGCATCCGAATGGAACTCATACACGTGTTCCCACACATCCGACCGCGTCACGACCTGCCTGGCCCGTAGTCCGAGAAACTCGAGCAGCGCGTACTCACGCGGGCTGACGGTAATCAGCCGCGAGCCGCGCCGGACGGTCCGGCTATTGGTGTCGATCTCCAAATCCGCGATACGAATGACCGGGTCCTTCGCCTCGTATTTGCGCCGCACCAGCGCGCGAACGCGCGCGAGCAGTTCACCGAAGATAAACGGTTTGACCAGGTAGTCATCGGCGCCCAGTTCCAGCCCCCTGACGCGATCGTCGGGCTGATCCCTGGCGGTAAGAATCAACACGTTGGCCGGGCGACGACGGGCGCGGATTCGCTTTAGGATCGTCAGCCCGTCGAGCCCAGGCAACATCAGATCGAGAACGATGACGTCGTAGGGATTGCCAAGCGCGTACCATTCCCCCGTCTTTCCGTCGGCGGCAACATCCACCGCGAAACCCGCCTCGCGCAACCCTTCCGCAATACCCTCGCGGATCGGCTCATAATCTTCGACGATCAGAACTCGCAATTCGCTATCCTTGGCTAAAGGCCCGCTTAGTTGTGGTCGTCGTCGTTATCCTTGTCACTCTCTTTTTCCTTATGCTTCCTGGTCGATTTTGAATCGTCGTCGTCAGCTTCCTTGGCGCTGTGCTTCTTACCGGAGTCCTTCTTCGCCTCGTCCTCCTCGTCAGACTCTTTGGTCTTGGCCTCCGATTTCTCATCTGCTTCATTGTCCAGCCTCTTGCTGAGCAGCAAACCTTTGGCATTAACGACAATCTCGTAGTTATGATCGTCGATCTCGACATCGGCCTCGAACACAAGCTTCCCGTTCAGCTTCTCCATATCAACACTCTTAATCTTCTCGCCGTTCGCCTCACGCTTGAGGGTCTTGCGGACCTTCTTCGGAGCCTCCTTGAATGGGATCTTCTGCTCGTTCTCCTCTTTGTCCGCCGCGGAAACATGGGTCGCGCTTATCCCAGAGATCACCAGCGCCGCGGCGCCAACCAGGAGCCATCTCTTATTCATAACCATCCTCCGTCTCGAAGACCTGCGAGTACCAGCCGAACGATTCGGCCCGATAGGACAGGAACATATCCGGGCAAAAATGAACGCACGATGAACGCTGAAGATTTCAATTGCGAGGCGGGGTCGAAAAGGCGTTTGGAGGCATTCCATGCGAAATGGGTTCCGCCGTGGCATTGATTTCGAATCCGATCGAGCGAATTCGACGGCGAGGTTTGAGGCCGCAAAAAACCGAAGTCGAAAATCGGATCATTTCCCCGAGTTCGTGCCCGCCGTCGCAACCCCCCGCCCTATAGATGGGCCGGGCGATATATCAGCTGGAAGCATCGCAGAATCCCCATGTCGGCTGTTTTTGCCATTGCGAAGAACGCGGTGGGTGGTATAACTAAATTCACAATGAGTCAGGAGATCTATCCCACCAACCGGAGCAGAAATATGAAGTGGAAGGCGCTACTCAAAACGATCGCGGCTGCGGCAGTTGGCTTGTCGTTGTTCATGGCGACGCCCGGATGCCGGTGGGGTCACGATCATGACGACGGGGATCACCACGGCGACATGGATCACCACGACGACCATCATGATGACCATCATGACGAGCACTGAAAATGATGGCGGTGAATCCTTGAAAGCAAATGAGGCCGCACATCCGTTGGGTGTGCGGCCTCATGGATCATCATGCGTTTGACGGGTTTAACGCTGCCTCAAGTCATCAAGCGATACATGCCCCAGCTCAAGCCGCTCGCGAAGCGCCCAGGATTTGGCGCACCCATGCGCTTTCTCAACTTCCATCAGGTAGTTTTCGACCTTTGCCCAGTTCCTGATTGTGTTGGCCTTGTTTCGAGCTTGTTTTGATCGCACATCAGCCGGTTGCTCATGGGTTCGCTGATCCGGCGGCTCTGAACGCCCGGGCGGACCTGCAACTGCTTGTTTTCGAGTTAGCTGCTTCAAAATGCTCCGTGTTAATGCATTCGGCACCTATTACTACGCTCGGAGTTTCCCGGCGTTTGCCAGAGGTGCGGATGAGGTCCGCAGATTACTCGATGGGCTTGCCCACAGCAACGGAATTTGCGGTTTCAATGGATCGCCATGGCTCGCCATCCGCCCGTTCGGTGGACATTGGATAAAGTGTAACCGAGCTAATTGACGGCCATCGCTTGAAATGCCTGCTCGCTGGCACGAGTCTGACATAAATTACGCAATTGTATTGATTGCGGGTCATCACTAATATAAATATCTTGCTAAGATAATGTGAAGTGGAGTGATCGCGGGAGAACGCACTGGCGATGGCCGTTGGACGGCATCGGCCGTGGGCATTTCATTCAAGTTCGTTGTGAGACTTCGAATTTTGAAACGGGGATGTTGAGGTTGGGACGGAGGGTTTGCCATGTCCGCTGCGGCGCGGGCGCCGGGAAATTGCGATGGGCCACGCCTCGTCGGGACGAGTCCCGCGATGCGGCGGCTTGCGGGACAGCTCGATGCGCTGGGCAGCCGGGCGTGCACGGTGCTTTTGTGCGGCGAATCGGGCACCGGCAAGGAGCTTGCCGCTCGGGCAATTCACGCGCGAAGCAGTCGCGCGAATCGGCCGTTTGTTCCAGTTGATAGCACGTCGCTGCGGGACACGCTTTTCGAATCGCAGTTGTTTGGCCATACGCGCGGCGCGTTCACGGGGGCGGATCGCGCGACGCTGGGGTTCTTCCGCGCCGCGGATTCGGGAACACTCTTCCTCGACGAGATCGGCGAGCTGCCGCTGCAAAGCCAGGCGAAGCTGCTGCGCTGCATTCAGGAGCGACACGTCGTTCCGCTGGGCGCGACGACCGGCATCGCTGCCGACGTGCGCATTATCGCCGCGACCAATCGCGACCTGTCGGCGATGGTCAAACGCGGGGAATTTCGCGAGGACCTGTTCTACCGTCTGAACGTGGCGAATCTGACGCTGCCGCCGCTTCGCGAGCGTAAAGAAGACATCCCGCTGCTGGTGCAGCACGCGCTGCAGGAGCTGGGCCGACTCTATAACGAGCCGGTTCGAGCGGTGACCGACGCCGCGTTGGCGGTGCTGATGGGCCACGACTGGCCGGGCAACGTTCGCGAGCTGATCAACGCCGTCGAAAACGCGCTGGTCTTTTCCGCGCCCGGCGATCTGCTGGACCTGGCGGACCTGCCCGAGTCGGTTCGGATCGCGCATCACCACGAATCATTTCCAGCGGCGACGGACTTGATGACGCTCGAAGCCGCCGAGCGGCAGGCGATCGCCGCGGCGCTCCGCGCCAGCGGCGGAAACCAGAGTCGTGCCGCGCAGACGCTGGCGATCGAGCGGCATCGCCTGCATCGGCGAATTGTGCAGTACCACCTCACCGACCTGATTCGCCATCCCCTTTCACCGCAATAGCTCAAGTGCGCAATCGGCCACGCTTTAAGAGCGATGCAACATGCGTTGTGATGGTATGAAATGCACCGACTGGTGCGATCTGATCCACATGATCGTAAATCGAGCCGGGCAAGTTATGTAGCGGAATCACATCCAAAAATCCGGCACGTTTTGTTCCGAAACGGCTGAGTTTTCACGCCGAAAGCAATCGCGCATCCGTTGCTCGCCTGGCCTCGCTCCAGTCAGCATTTGCGCGAATTCGGATCGATCGAAAGAGCGTTGGCGCGGCGATCGCTTTAGTGCTTCCTGTATCCGAGACCCTCGCGCTCGGCCAGCAGGAGCATTCGCAATGAGCATCCACGAGCAGCGCCGGATCGATGTGCTGGCTTTCGCGATCGACCCGGCGATGCAGGGCGTCGTGCCGCAGTTCGTCGATCCGTCGGCTGAGCATCAGCGCGCGGAGGATCGCGCGGTTCGATTGGTGGGAAGCGCCGGTGATGCACTGCGCCAGGTGCATCGGCACCGGCCGCGGCTTTTGCTGGTGTGGGTGGGTCGCGAGCGCTTAGACGAGTCTGTGGCGCTGATTGACGCGCTGCGTCGGCGGCGCCCCGAGCTTCCGCTGCTGGCAATCACTCCCGAGCACAATCCGGACGTCGAGCGCGCCGTACGAACGGCCGGCACCGGCTATTACTTCGCGCTGGACGGCGACCCTGACCCGCCGCTTCTGCGGCAAACGTTGGAGGCACTGGGATTCTCCCGCGCACCAGCCCCGCCTGGCGCCGGGCCGCCCCGCGCAAGCCCACCTCGGATCCGCGGGCAGCCTCAGGGAGTCTTCAGATCGCCCTGATTCGAATCCAACAGACTCTGCTTTTTTCGATTAAACATTTCAGACATTAAATGGGAGCGCCCTATGTTCTTGCAGAATTCCATTCAACGTTATTTCCTCGTCGGTGCGACACTCATCCTGGCTCTCTGCGTTCGATCGAGCCGGGCGCAGAATTCGGTGGTCGTCAACTTTGACGAACAGGGAATTGGGACGGTGCTGTTTCCCGGCACTACGCCGATCACGCTGACGACGCTTGGCAACGTGGTCGATCCTTTCGACCCCGGCAGTGGGCTGCATCCGCTGGCGTACAACATTGTCGGCATTACGGGGGTCGCGCCGACTGACGGCGATGTGCTGGTCCTTGAGCCGACCACGTCGCCTCAGGGCTTGAGCGATCTGCTTCGCTTCGAGAATGGGGTTCTTTACGTTTATTCGGAGTTGCCGGAGCCCGGCGAAGGGACTCAGTTGGCCGATGTCGGGCTGCCATCGCTGTTTCAGGCAAACCAAATTTCAGAGTTTGAAACTGGGCCGGAACCCGGACTGAACGGGCTGTTCAACTACGCCCCGACAGCAGCGCAGCCGGGATCGCTTTCATTCCCGGTGACCTACAACTTTGTCAGCGATCCGGCTTCCACTCCCGAGCCAAGTTCGCTGGCACTCATTCCATTTGGCGCGCTGACGCTCCTCCGCCGCCGGCGACAGATTGTGTGATTTTGATGTCTTCCGACGACAGCTGCTCCAATTAGGAGGAAATATGCGAAATCGAACCCGTCCTATTATCGCACGGAAATCGGCCTTCTTCGGACTTCTGGTACTCTTTATTGGTTGGCTTCTCGTTGGCCGCGCTCAGGCAACGATTCTCTATGCAACCTCGATCTCAGGCAGCCAAATTGACCAGGTCGATACCACTACAAACGTCGTAACACCTTATCTCAACACGCTTTCCGCTCCGGATAGCATCATATTTGATTCGACCGGGAACATCCTATACACAACAGTCTATACCGGCCAAGTCGTGCGATACAATCCAATCACGACCATGAGCACGTCCCTCGCCAGCGGCTTAAGTAACGCCGCCGACATGGTACTGGAGCCGGGTGGAAATTCGATGCTGGTGAGTGAATTTGGCAATGGGAACATCGATCGCATTAATTTGGTGACCCGTTCTTTTACGACATTAACCACGGGCACCGGTAACCCGGAGGGCCTGGCGTATGACGGTACGAAACTGTTCGCCAATATCGGTTACCGAGGCGGCGGTCCCAGTGGAAAAGAAGTGGCTGAAATCGATCCGGTTACCGGGGCGATTCTGGCCACCAGCCCGGGCTTGAACAGCCTCGACGGGCTGACGTACGACCCGTATTCGGGCTTGCTCTATGCGTCATCTTTGTTCGGAAACTTCGTCTATTCGATTGATCCGAATAATCTGAACATTGTTCAGAATGTAACTGGCACTCTGGGAATTGTTCCAGCGCCGGACGGGATCACCACGGACGGCGTTGGTAACATTTTCATCGCGTCGAGCGACTCGGGCGGCGATTCCCATATTTATCAGCTTAATCTGATCAACCATACGCTGACACAGGATACTTTCGTGAACGGGTTGGACGATCTGGCGCCGGCTTTTGGCGGTGGGTCAATCCCTGAACCTTCGAGCCTCGCGCTCCTGGGTCTCGGAGGGTTCGCGTTCGGGATCAGGCCAAGACGGTCCCTGACCCGTGCGTGAGTGTGCCAAATCAAATTACTCGAGTTCATTTCCGAGAGACCGGGGCTGGAGCGCAAATGAGAGACTCCAGCTTATCAAGGGTTGGCATATAGGCTTTCGGCGATCAATGCCGGGCCATCTATCCCGCATGGTGATTCTCGGCGAACAACTCTAATCTGGAGACAAAATGAACCCCTTTCGTCATCCGAGCCTATTCGCGGCCTGCGTCCTGATTGGTATTATCATCAACATTCACGCCGCCCGCGCCGATTTATTTACGTATGCGCTCAACGCCCCGACGGGATACGGCGGCGGCACCGTCACGGGCACGATTACATTCCTCGGCAATAACGGCGATCCTGTCCCCGCCTTAAGTGCGGCACCCACTTTCGCACTGACATTTACCCCGTCAGCCGGGCCGATCGAAACCTGGTCGCAAACCGACTCGGTCGGCGTCAGTTATAATCCAGCCGTCGACTTCGGCAGCGGTGTGCTCGGCGATAGTACCCTGACGGCGGCGACAATCCCCTCCGGGCTCGATTACTGGGCTGTGACCAATGGGAGTTTGACCACGCTCGACCTTTATTGGTCGCCGACGCCTTACGGGCCAAGCTGGGAAGTGAAGAATCCGAACCCAATCGACTATGTATATGGTACCTGGTCGCTGGATTTGCGAAGCGATGTATCCACGCCTGAGCCGCAAATGGCGGCGTTCGCGCCTCTTCTTGCCCTTATCTTTCTTTCGCGCAGGAGATCGCCCCAGGTAAGTCGCTGAGCAGACTGCCTTGAGAAGTAGACGACCACAAAATTAAAGCGGCCCTTGGCCTGTTCCGCAGGCCGGGGCTGCTTTTTGTTGTCGGTCCAATGCCTTCCACATGGGCTTCGCGTTTGTGAGAATCGGCCCACGCTCACGACCGGTCATATTGAGCGAACGCCACCCTTGTTAAATCTTTGCCTTCCGCCGGGGCGATTGGGTAACATGAGTCCGGTACTTCAACAGGAGAGCGGTCTATGCGAATCTGCCGCATGTCATTTGGTTTTTTCCTCGGACTGATTTGCCTGGCGTCAGGACTGGCTCAGGGCGCGGTCAGCCCCAGCCAACTCGTCGGAACGTGGGTTCGAACCAGCCCCGCCGACATTCAAGCGCTGGAGTTCACGAAGGACGGCAAGGTTCAGCTCTACTACGGCGGCGGCAACGACGCGATGGCCGCCGACTACTCCATCGCCGGTGATGGTCGGCTTACGCTCGGGATGGGCGGGCTGAACACGTTCTACCTGCCGACGATGTCCGGCGATCAGCTGCAGCTCAAACAGCCGGAGTCGGGAAATGTATCATCATATCGCCGCCTGAAATCCGGGGAAACGATCCCGGCGGCAATCACCGCCCAGGAACAGAGTGAAAAGCAATTGACCGCCGCGCGGAACGCGGCCATTCCCGCATTTCTTGTGCGGCAGGATCTGGTCATGATCAACAGCGGCGGCCAAGGCGCGCCGCCAACCGCTATTATTCAGTTCGGCCAGGGCCAAAACGGGTACGTCGGGCAACTGGTTTACGACACCAAGCCGCCGAAATCGGAACCACTGACGGCGGAAATTCGCAGCGGTGATGGAGACAACCCGAGCGTCACCGTCTTCTTCAACCCCAATGGGCCCAATGGGGGCGGCGGCAATTTTACGTTCCACTCCAACGGGGCCGCGCCAAATATCACGCTGGTGTCAAAAGTGAGCTTCCGCGGCGTGTTTGACGACGCCCCACTCACCACCGTCATCATCAAGCCGGACGCGGCGCTGCACGCGCAGATCCTGGGAAGCATTAAAACGCAGGTGGCGCAGCTTGAAGCGCAGAAGCAGCCGATCATCGCGATGCTGAAGGATTACGCGGTGATCAAGGGCACGTCGCAGGCTCAATTTCCCACGGACAAGCTTGGATTTACTGATGAATTTGTGCTGGGCCGCAACGGACAGAACAACGCGTGGGTCGGGCAACTGACGCTGACAAATCGTACGTCGGGCGCGCGGGAAATCTCGCCGGCGATGGCGTCGGTGGTCATTGCCGGGGGTAAGCCGGCAATTCAGATTCTGACGCAGAAACGGCTGTATCAATTGACCAACATCGACCCGGCCGGCAAGAAAGCCGGCGGCGTGTGGGTCATGCAGAACAACAACATGGGCCACCCTGTAGATCTGGCGATCACCGAAGCGATGGCCGCCCCGGAGCGCGACAAGCTTTTTGCCGCGCGCAAGGCGGCCCTTGAGCATCTTGCCCCGGATACGGTGTTTCACGCGCTATTGAATGACAAATACGGCAACAGCGGGCGTTCGCCGAGTCCGATTGCGGTGACATTATCCGTGGCGCCCAACGGCGCGGTCACCGGAACGGCCGACTATCCGCAGCAGGGTTGCACGATGACGCTGGCCGGCAAGGCGACCGTCACGGTGCTGGGTCCGCAGCTTGTGGTGCATTACACCGGCGGAAAAGCCAACCCCAACGCCTGGCGCGATGTGGCGGCGTTCATGGCCGGGGTGCAGCAGGAAACCTGGACGCTCGGCGCCAGCGGCGATGCAGCGGGGCCGATGCGCCTCAGTGGATTCGCGGTTGTCAATCCAAGGCAGAATCCAGAGATGCTTGGGCTTGAGTTGATTCAGTATACGGCGCAGGACAGAGCCGCCCTCACGCAGGCCCTCGGCGGCGGAACGCACTTTAAGGTGTTCATCCCACAGATGGGAGGGCCTGATACGATTGTTGAATTCACAACCGATCCGAAAACCGAGGGAAACTTTCAGGGCCATATCATTTCCGGTGGCAGCCATCTGGGCGCGCCTGTGGGGTTGACATTTTCAGGCCCCGCCATCGATCATGCCAACTGGCTTGAACTGACCATGGTCATCGCGCGGCCCGGCTCCAAGCCGTCCTATGCTTACACCATTGTCGCGACGCCAACCGATGCGGGGATCTACCTCAGCGGATGTCAGTACAACATCCAGCAAACCAGGGTCATGGCGTTCACGACGTGGGATGCCATACAAGTGAAGCCGTAGAATCGGCGACCGATCGAATTCCGTTGCCGTCGTGATGGAGCACTACGGCACTGGCCGGATCACACAAACTCGATCATTCTCCGTATCCCCTACAAAGATCGCCCCGTCGGTGTCAACAAAGATTCCATGCGGCCGTTTGAACCGGGCCTGCGATCCGGAACCGGTGGCATTGCCGGATATATTGTCGCCGGCGACGACATCGATCGTCCCAGTTTTCACATCAATCCGCCGGATGCTGTGGCTTTCAGTGTCGGTCAGATAGACGTTGCCGTCCGGACCGATGCTCAGACCCTTGGGGCCTGAGAGCGTGGCTTGCAGCGCCGGTCCGCCATTGCCGGTGAAACCCTTGGCGCCGGTACCGGCGACGCGATGCCAGGTATCGCTGACGGCGTCGAGCTTGTAGACAGCGTTGCCGTCGCGCAGAGCAAGCCAGAGGTTGCCCGCCTTATCGAGGTCAATCGCGCGGGGGCCATTGAGCGGGGTCCCGGCGCGGGGCGAACCATCGGGCGTCGGCGCCTTTTTACCGGTCCCGGCAAAGGTGCTGATCACCCCCGTCGTCATATCCACCTTGCGAATTCGGCTGTTGGCGATATCGCAAATATATAAATCGCCGCGAGCATCGAATTGAATACTGTGCGGCTGATTGAGCTGCGCCCGCGCGGCCGGCCCACCATCGCCGGAGAATCCCGGCTTGCCGGTGCCGGCGATCGTCGAGATGACGCCGGTTGTGTGATCGACCTTGCGAATGACGTTATTTTGCATTTCGACAAAATAGATGTCACGGCGATGATCGAACCGGACTTCATAGGGGTCACTCAGCTGTGCGGCGGTGGCTGGCCCGCCATCACCGGAATATCCGCGCGTCCCATTGCCAGCGACGATTGATAGCTTGCCATCGGAACTGAGCCGACGGACAAGCTGCGCGTCGCAATCGCAGATGTAGAGCGCATCGTCCGGCCCGCGCGCTATGCCATAAGGACCATGAAGTGGAACGTTCGCGAGTTGGGGGAGGGGTGAGATGATCCAGTTGTCACTCGCCATGCCCGCCGCCGCGTGGACCAGGATGAGCATTGCCATCAGACCGAGGATTGAAGCGGAGCGTCGTATTAACATGCGATTTCCACACGATCTGAAAACATCGTTTCCATGGTTACGCAGCCTCCCAAAGCCCGATGGTATTGCCCGCTGGATCTCGGACGATGGCGACGAGCAGGTTGCCCTCCGCATAAGGCGGTTTGACCACTTCGCCGCCGTGCTGGGCAACGCGATTCACTGCGTCGGCAATCTGATTGATATAGATAAACGGCAACAACCCCGGCCGCGAAGCGGAACGATCCCTGACGAACCGGCCGATCAGATATCCAGCCGGATCAGAAAACCTCGACATATCGGCGGCATCCCCCCGCGTCTTCCACCCCAGCACGGCTGCGTAAAACGCTGCCGAGCGATTGAAGTCGGCAGCGGGAATTTCAAGATAGGTTAGACCGCCGGGGCGGCCGAGCTGAGGATCGACGCCGTTGGATTTCTGCGAGTGTTGCGTGTCGCTAGTTGTCATCATCCAAGTTATTCCGCCGCAGGATACAATCAGCTGTCTTGGTTCATGACGTCCGCGATAAGACTTCAATCGAATGCGCGCGGCCAAATCTGTTAGCAGCACCACACGCCCATGCTTGACAGATCATGGCGGCGGCGTTTTGCTGAGCTCCTGATGTTGGAACCTTCGATAACCGTGATCGTACCCTGTTTCAACGGGCAAGAGTCTCTTGATAAGTGTATCAAGTCTGTCGTTCGTGAACCGGCAAATCTCGAAATCTTGATCATCGACGACGGATCGACGGACAACTCACTCAATCGGGCGGTCGAACTGATGCAAGCTTCACCGACTCGCATCATCGTGCTGTCGCAAACGAATCAAGGCCAAGCGGCCGCCCGAAATCTGGGCATTCGTGCCGCGTCGGGGAAGTATCTTTGTTTTCTGGATGTCGATGACGAATTGAGCCCAGGGGCCATTGCCGCGGCTGTCGGCGTCCTTGAAAACGATGCGTCGATTGTCGCGGTGCAGGGTCGAATTGAACTGGTCAACCTGCATCGCTCGGTCGAAGCCTGGCAGCGCGAGTCGATGGAAGACACCGTGCCGGGCAATATTGTTGTTCGCACGGATGTGGCGCGCGAGATGGGCGGGTTCCCCACGGATGGCGCCTTCCGAGGCAAGGTGGCCGGTGAAGATGGCTGCTTTCGGATGCAAATCCCTCGCTTCGGCAAGGTGATCAAACTCGATCGGCCCTTCCTTCGATATCATGTCCGGCGTGGCAGTCACGCGGATTATTTTTTAGACCGCTCGACAAGGAAAGCCGACGGATCGATCGCATTTTCTGAAAATTCTCCGGAGGAAAGAGACGGGACTTTGCATGCGGCGTTCAATCGGTATGTCGATAAAGTAACAACACATCTGCTCAGTAAGGTGAGGGCAGACATTCAGCGGGAGCTAGGTGGCGGCGTCGAGTTCTATCGCCTGCAGCAACAGTTGGTGGGACAGACGATTGAGGATATTGATCTCTTCGAGGCTTTTGCACTCTATAGCTTCGCCAAAAGGTGGCCAGCAGCGGGTTCGGTTGTCGCAGTGGGCCCTCCCACAGCTCGCTCTACGCGATGGCTTGCGGCGGCGTGCAAGGCCGCTGGAAACAACCGGCTGATTAGCATCGACTGCTTTCCCGAGAGCCCAGCAAATCCGTCCTCGGCCCTCACACCAAATGCAACGACGATGCGAGCGGAACTCGGTGATTTCGTCGAGCTCATTAGTGACAGCGCAGGGCAATCGATTGAAACATGGCGTGAGTCGATCAGACTTTTGTGCATACCCAATCCGCCGAGGTTGCAACACGCATGCTATGACCTGAGGCGATGGCTTGCTCACTTGACGCCCTTCGGCCTTCTCATGGTCAATCGATCATTGATTCAATCTTTCACAACGCCGTTAAACGGATGGAAGCACTTGGTGACCATTCAACGGCTCGCAATTTTCGAGAAGCCAAAAGCTTGAATGCGTCCAGCGTGAGGCAGCATGATTGGCGCGTAGATGACACCCGAGGTATCCCGCTCGCTCAGTTTTCCACCTGGCGGATACATGTGGAACAGCAACGACCCGGCAACGCCCATAATAACCCCGCCCAACACCCCACCGGCGATGCCCGCGCGAACCAGCTTGCGATGAAAGTCGATGTGTCGAGCCGCATCGGGGTGAGCGTCGGCGGAATTGGGATCGAGCTTGGCTAGATCCGCCGTGAACGAAAGAAGCTGGAGCAATTGGCCGAGCCGCATGGCGCCAACATCATAACGTGGGATAACGGCCGCGTCCCGAGTTTGGATTGTGACTGCGGACACCAGATCATCACCCTCAATCGAAAAGTTGGCTGAACCTTTCGGCTATCGGGCGCGTCCTTAAGGCGGGCGGCTGGATGGAGATGACGTGCGGCGCGACAAACGAATCCTGGAATCCGCGCTGTTGGTCGTCCGCTGGCAGCGTGGAGATGTATCGGCGTTCGACGCCATTGTGAAACTTTGGGAACGCCCGCTGTTTTATTACCTGCGCCGATTGGCGCCGGCGGAGGCCGATGCCTGGGAACTGCTGCAGGATACCTGGCTCAAGGTATTCAAATCGCTCGGTGCGCTTCGCGACCCGCAGGCGTTTGCGGCGTTCCTCTATCGAACGGCCCGGAACGCGGCGATCAGTCGATTGAGACGCCCGGAATTCTTCGAGCTCGAGCCCAGCGCCGAGCAGATATGCGACGAATCGCAGGCCGATCCGATCAAGGATTTCCAGAACGCCGAGCAGATTCACGGCGCGCTGGAACAGTTGCCGCTCATGCAGCGCGAGGCGTTGACGCTGTTCTTTCTGCAGGACCTGTCGCTGGAAGAGATGTCGGTTCTTCTGGGTGTGCCGCTCGGGACCGTTAAATCACGGCTGCACTACGCCAAGCACGCGCTTCGCAAAATACTTTCGCAAGGAGATGATCATGCCGGATCAATCTGAGGAATTTCGCCAGCAGTTGCTGGGGGTGGAAAAGATGTCCCTTCCGCTGCGCAAGGCATATCAAAGGGAGCTCGACGCGATGCTTCATCCGCCGTTGACTGCCAAAACCAGCGCGCCGGGGATCGTGCTGCTTGCTCTGCTGATCGGTTGCACGATTCTGATCGTGCGCGCCGACTTCTTCCACCACGTTGGCTCGCTCCTCCTGGTCGCTCACGTCGTGCTGGCAGCGGCGTTCGTCTGGTGCTCCGGATTGATCGTGAGCGATCTGCGGAAATGGAAGCATTCGCCCAAATCCGCCTCGGCTGTCGCCAATGCGCTGACGCTCGCCGCGGGAATTATTACCGTGGTGGCGCTGATTCGCGGATTGCGCACGCCATCCGATCCAAAATCTCTCTTCGGCGCGTTCTACGTATTCGTTTTTTACTTTGCATGCGCCGTCTGGAGCCTGGAACGGCGGATCGCCGCGGCCGAACTGCTGTCGCGCGAGCAGTCGCTGCGAATCGAATGCCGCCTGGCGGATTTGGCCGATCGCTTGGTGAGCTGAGATGATAACGCGATGATTATCATAACGCCGTATCGATCAACGTGGCCCGCCGAATTTACGGCGCTGGGCATCGCGCTGCGTCAGACGCTCGGCGAGCTTGCCTTGCGAATTGACCACATCGGCTCAAGCGCGGTACCCGGGCTGGCGGCGAAAGATATCATCGACGTTCAGGTGTGCGACATCGTGATGATTGGTGCAGAACTTTGGGCCATGCGGGCTGGCTGGAAGCCGTCTATTTCGGATTGTTAGCGTTCAGCCTCGCCGCCTGAACAAGGCTTTGGCAAACTGCTCCTCGAAGGAACGGGCCGGGACAGGTCGGGGCGGGCGGGCTGGTGCGGATTGTGGCGACTATAGAATCTGACATACCGGCGTGAGTTCATCTGCTTTCACGCAGATCGCGGTTTGCGACTGATGATCCAACACGAATCTTGCGGCATCATGCCGCTTTGCGGATAGTACATCCGCGCTTTGGGGGCTCACGACCCCATGCTGGCAAAGTTCCTGGGCGATTCCCGTAACATCCGGCGGTGCGATCACCTGTTGCCACGTCCGGCCGCGGGTGCTGCCGCGCCGATCCCGTATTTCACAACCTGGCGGGCTTTCATGTCATACACATCGCCCACGCTCAGCACATAGTAAGGCTTCTCCCATGGCTCATACGCCCGCTGATTGTCATGCACGGCCACCTTCCATCGGCCCATCACCTCAAACCGATCGCCCGTGACGATGATGGCTGTCCCTTCCGACAATCCGATTCCGAGTAGATCCGGGTGCTTTTTGATCACCGGGTCCAGATCGTCCCAGCGCAGCCGGGTATTGATATGCTGATCGATCGCGCTCTGTTTTAGAAACGCGAATCCATGCTGATGATTCTTCTCGGCGGTCATGACAATGTCCGGGCCGGACGTATCGCCGCGGGTAAGGTAATCGCCCTGAATCGTTGCTCCCGCCGAGCTTCCGCCGATGACGCCGCCCCGTTCAAGGACGTTTCGAAACTCGACCACGGTGCGCGTGCCCGCATACGAATCCACGATGTTCCACTGTCGTCCGCCGTCAAACCAGACCGCTGTCGCGTCGAGCAATGGCTTCACGAACTCCTCAGTATCCGCCACCTTCGGATCGGCGGTGTGCAGCATCACCACATTCTTCACCCCGCGGCGGCGCCAAGATGCGACCACTTTCTGCTCGTCGTAGGCAATCACTGATCCGTCGCGATTCCTATTCCCGCCCGCCGTCGGCACGATGACGAACTTTCCGTTCTCGGCTCCGCCGCCGAGCCTGATAAAGCGCTCCATGATGCCCGTCCCCTCGGCGTTCCCGCCGCCGATGATGACCAGCGTCCCCTTCGCCGGGCCATACACCGGGGATGAATCTCCCGATTCCGCCGCCCGTACCGGCGTCAACCCAAGAAGGCAGATCGCCAACGCCGTAAAAAATGTTTGCATGCCCATCCAATTCTCCGATCACCAAAACGCGATCCTACGTTTAGCCGGGTCGCTTGCGACGCTCGTCTTTCCGAAGAACGCCGAAATGAATTGGAATCCATATCACACGTTCCCGCAATTCCAGAAGGCTCACGCCGATCCAGTGCGTTTTCAAGGACCAATCGAAAGGCATTAGAACGGGTCGCAAACAACCCGGCTAAACAAAAACGCCGCCTGCGGTGAGCTTGTCGAATCCGCCTGTGGTGAGCTTGTCGAACCAACGCGACGGAAACCATCCGCGGGGATCGCCGAGGGAGCGATTGGTCGTGGACGGGCAGTGAATGAAATGTGCATCACTCCGGCAGTATTGGATTCATGAAAATTGCGTGGATATTATTCCTTCACTTATGGAGGGGTACGCATGTTCAATTTGCCTTTCTCACGTCGCAATAAGCCCGCCCCGGATTCGTTGAAATACGAAATCTCAGAACTGGTGCGCCACAGGGTTATCAGCAACTTCCGCTTCTTTACGGAAAATCATATAATCAGTGTCGGCACCATGTTTGAGGATGCCGCAAAAAGAGCCTCGATGGAATACGGCGGATTGCATACTTCAATGCCGCCGTCGCTGATGTCCGATCCAAGTGAAATTGCCAGCGATCATTTCGTCCATGCCCCAGATGAACGGGCGATTGATTTTCTAGAATGGTGCTTTCAATCCGAGGGTTGCCGACTCCAGCAGACGGCGGTTGATATCGTCAACAAAATCTTTCGAGAAGAGGCAATCGGCTACGAGTTCTCATCGTTCGTTTTCGACAAGGACGAATCCGATCGTGGAGTTTCGTATCACGTCCGGCAGTATCCGGAAGCTATCCAGAAATCGAATGAACTGGTTCACAGCACCACTATTATGCCGACGCTCGCATTACTTGCCGCGCCAGTATTTCAGATCGCCGAAAAGGAAATGATGGAAGCTCACCAGCATTTTCGGCAGGGTGATTGGACGGCCGCAGTCAACTCGGCAGGCCAGTCGCTCGAAACGGTGTTGAAAACTATCTGTGAAAAAAAGCGTTGGTCCTACACGAAAGATGTAGACGCCCTCGGAAAGCTTCTAGGAATTGTTGAGACGAACGGTTTAATTAACGACGTCCAACGTGCGGCAGTTCAGAAAACTTCAGGCGAAATCCGCAACAAATACGGTGCCCACGGCAAAGGGCCGGTGCCGACTTACGGTTTTGCGACTGCCGAAATTGCCGAACATATGATTCAGGTTACGTCGGCACACATTCTGTTGTTGGTGCGTTTGGCAAAGATGTAATGGCCATCGATCCAATACAGCTTCAGGGGTGGGCTCGGACAATGGATTTACAGTATGGTTCGGAGAAAAAAACGCAAAACCGCTTTCTTCTTATAAATTGTTGGTCGCGGGCGACCCGAAACCGTCGATCATGGCTGCGGAAGGCGACCCCAAGCTCGTCGCCGCGGCGCACGACGGGCTATCTGATTTCGGTCAATAGAATGCCGCCCTGAGGTTCGGCGAAATCGTTGAACCGTTTCTCAAAGCCCATCCACCTGCCCGGAAAGCGGTCGGCTATCACGCGAAACTCGCCGACGACCGGCCTATCCAGCGGGTCCTGATTCAGTCGTACCGTTGTGACGCGAAGCACTGTATGCGGATAGCTATTGATTTCGTTGCCGAGCGGATGCACCAAAGTGTGATTCCACGCGCCTCTTGCATCGCTCTCTGACCACGACCCAGCATCGGGTGTGACGTAGTGGTTCGTTGGCGGGTCCATCTCCAACGGTCGCAATAAACGCATTTCAACGGCGGGATTTCGCACCACGACAGAGCCGGTGTTGTGAATCGATACAATCAGCGCAATGCGCTTTATGTCGAGTTGTGGATTGCCTCGAAAGGTGAGAATCGGCTCCAACGAAGGAATTGTCAGCTCAAGCATCTTCTCATGTCGAGCAATGAGCTGATCTTGCTTTGCGATATGCTCGCTGAGCTGCCTGATTCGCTTGTCCTTTTCGTCTTCGGCGGCCTTTGTTTCATACTTGTCGGGGACGGCGTATGTCGTCACGCCATAAAGCCCCGCTTTCAGTGTGAGTCCCACGTCGCGGGTAGCAAGCCAAACTGTTTCTTCAGGATGCGATTCGCAGTATTTCAGCAACGATGCCAGCAGATGGTCATCGCCAAGATGAGTTGAAAACTCTTTTGGAAACGGAACTGCGTCGGTTTCAAAATGCAGCGTCGCTCCGTCGCGGACTGACGCCGTCGTCTTCCCGGCGAATCTGCTGCCTATTCGACTGAGAGTAGCTCGCGCTCGATCACCCAGCCGGGCATGCCCCAGGTCCTTATGCACGTTCATCTCGCGAATGACGGCATGGGCGACCAGCAGCTTTACCCGCTCGACCTTGCAATCTTCAATCCACTTAATCTGATCAACATCGCAGAAGTCGTAGAAGAAATTCGTATCAAGAAAAATTGCCGTCGTACCCATCGCTGACCCCTTTCGAATTGGTGTCCGTCGATCACCGGGAATGATATGCCCATCCCGTTTTTGACAAAACATGTAGTGCCGTATTATTTTTGCCAATGCAGA
>Ga0182024_10001833_pt1 | contig 53582 bp, 61 predicted proteins | sample P32metaG_FD_120480 | JGI IMG/M metagenome (GOLD analysis project Ga0182024, IMG submission 120480) | Permafrost microbial communities from Stordalen Mire, Sweden - P3-2 metaG (Illumina Assembly) | ecosystem: Environmental > Terrestrial > Soil > Wetlands > Permafrost | place: Sweden: Stordalen...
AATATGAGATGGCCCAGGACGGGCCTCAGGATTTAGACGTTTCATCCGTCGATCTCCAGCACCATGCCGTCATAGCCGGGTTCTACCCCCTTGGGCAGATCGGCACGGAGACTTTGGTAATCCATGCTCTCATCCATATGGGTCAGCACCGCGCGCTTGGCGCCGACGCGCGCGATCCAGCCCAGCGTGCGCTCGACATGGCTGTGCGTGACATGGGGCTCGCGGCGGATGCAATCGACGATCCAGGTCACGACCCCCTTGAGCGCCGTAAAAGCCGCGTTGTCCAACTCGATCACGTCGGTCGAATAGGCAAAGCGGCCGAAGCGGAAGCCCAGCGTCTCGCTGAAACCGTGATTCTGCCGGATCGGCAATATTTCCATTCCGGCGGCGGTGAAGGCACCCTCGATCGCAATCGGGCGCAGCACCGGCTTATAGAATGCGGCGATGCCGGGCTTTGGCGGCTGAAAGACATAGCCGAAGCGCTTGTCGATGTCGGCCAGGGTCGCCTTGGTCGCGTAAACCGGGATTTCCGCCTGCATCAGCCGGTTGACGCCCCGCAGATCGTCGATGCCGTGCAGATGATCGGCATGCGCGTGGGTGAACAGCACCGCGTCGATGCGCCTGACCTTGGCATCGAGCAACTGCTCGCGCAGATCGGGTCCGGTATCGATCAGGATGGTTTTGCCGCCGGCTTCGACCAGGATCGAGACCCGGCGCCGGCGGTTTTTCGGCTCGGCCGGATCGCAGGCGCCCCAATCGCCGCCGATGCGCGGCACGCCCCAGGACGGGCCGCTGCCCAGCATGGTGACCTTCATGCGCGCGCTGGCCGCTTCGCCCTGGCGAAGAGCCGGAAGAAATTATCGCTGGTGATGCGCGCCAGCTCCTCGAGCGAAATGCCTTTGAGCTCGGCGACGAAAGCCGCGGTATGCGCCAGGAAAGCCGGCTCGTTCGGCTGGCCGCGCATCGGCACCGGCGCCAGATAGGGCGCGTCGGTCTCGATCAGCAGCCGGTCGAGCGGCAGCTCGCGCGCGATCTCGCGCAACAGCCCGGCGGTCTTGAAGGTGATGATGCCCGAGAGCGAGATGTGGAATCCCAAGGCCAGCGCGCCCTCGGAGAGCACCCGCCCGGTGGAAAAGCAATGGATGACGCCGCGCGTGGATTTCTCGTCGCGCAAGATGGCGACGGTCTCGGCATCGGCCTCGCGGCTGTGCACGACGAGCGGCAATCCTGCCGCCTGCGCTGCCTGTGCGTGGGTGTGGAAGGCGCGCTCTTGCTCCTTACGCGGACTGTGCAGGTAATGGAAATCGAGGCCGCTCTCGCCGATGCCGATCACCTTCGGATCGCGCGTCAGGGCCAACAGATCCTCGACGCTGACCCCCTGCTCCGCCGCCGCCTCGTGCGGATGCGTGCCGATGGTGCACCAGATGTCTGGATCGCTCGCCGCGATCGTCTGGAGATTTGCCGCCTCGGCGAATTTGGTGCCGATGGTGACCATGGTGCCGATGCCGGCTCTACGCGCGCGCGCGACGATGCCGGCGCGCGTTTCGGGATCGGCGTAATCGAGATGACAATGGCTGTCGACCAGCATCGTTATTTTATTTGATGCTGCGAGCGCCGGTTACTCTTCCAGCCCCGCCGATTGCGATTGCATGTCGATGCGCTCGCAATTGAGCCGGCCTTGCAGCATGCAATCCTCGAGCTTAGAGGTCACGGCGAGGCCCTGAAGCACATAGAAGCCGACGATGCCCAGCATCAACGCCACGACGAATCCCGCCAGGCTGTTGGTGAAGCGCGTGTCATCCTCGCGCTTTTCCTGCTCGCGGCGGGCCTGCTCACTCAGGGGAAACTCGGTCGCCATGAGGCCTATCCTGTCACAATTCCGGCAGTACCGCGAGGATTGGCTGGGCGCCGGCCGGCGCCGCTCAGAGCCCAGGCGGCGAGCGCGAACCGCCTCATGTCGCCGCCTCGGCCTCGATGAAGCGCGGAAAGATTCCGGCCGGCTTGGGAAACAAGGTCCCCGCCTTGATCGGATGCGCCGATAGCGCCGCGAAGTCGCGCGCGTTTTCTGGCACGGCGAGCTGGTCGAGCAGCTTCGTCGCGGCACCCGGTATGAAAGGCTGGGTCATGATGGCGATGTGGCGCAAGGTCTCAACCAGCGTCCACAGCACGGCACCGAGGCGCACCGGATCGGATTTCTTCAGCGCCCAGGGCGCCTGCTCGTCGACATAGCGGTCGGCATCGCCGATCACCTGCCAGATCGTCTCGAGCGCGCGGTGAAAGGCGGGCTCGGTCATGTCGGCGCGGATTTTTGCCAACAATCCCGACGCCGATTCCAGCAGAGCGCGATCGGCGCCGTTGAGCAATCCCGCCTCGGGCACGCGTCTCTCGCAATAGCGCCCGACCATCGAGAGGACGCGTTGCGCCAGATTGCCGAAACCATTGGCGAGGTCGCCGTTGATGCGGCCGATCACGGCGCGGCGCGAGAAATCGCCGTCGCTGCCGAAGGGCAGCTCGCGCAGCATGAAATAGCGCAGCGCGTCGACGCCGTATTCCTCGACCAGCTTTGCCGGCGGAATGAAATTGGCCGAGGATTTCGACATCTTCTGGCCCTCGACCGTCCACCAGCCATGGGCGAAGACGCGCTGCGGCGGCGCGATGCCGGCCGCCATCAGGAAGGCCGGCCAATAGACGCAATGGAAGCGGATGATGTCCTTCCCCACCACATGCACGCTCGCCGGCCAGAAGGTTTTATAGGCGTCGCATTGCGTGTCGGGATAGCCGACCGCGGTCAGGTAATTGGTCAGCGCGTCGAGCCAGACATACATGACGTGCTTCGGATTGCCCGGCACGGGCACGCCCCAATCGAAGCTGGTGCGCGAGACCGAGAGGTCGTTGAGGCCGCCCTTGACGAAGCTCAGCACCTCGTTGCGGCGCGATTTCGGCGCGATGAAATCGGGATGCTTGTCGTAAAAAGCGAGGAGCTTGTCCTGCCATGCGGAGAGCTTGAAGAAATAATTCTCCTCCTCCACCCATTCGACCTCGGCACCGGTGGGTGCCTTGCCGTCCTTCAGCTCACCTTCCTCGTAGAAGGCCTCGTCGCGCACCGAATACCAGCCCTTAAAGCGACCGAGATAGATCTCGCCCTTTTTCTCGAGCTCCTGCCAGATCGCCTGGCTCGCCGCGATGTGGCGCGGCTCGGTGGTGCGGATGAAATCGTCGTTGCTGATGTTCATCAGCTTGGTCATGGCGCGGAAATTCTCGGAGACCCGGTCGCAGAAAGCTTGCGGCTCGACCCCGGCATCGCGCGCCGATTTTGCCACTTTTTGCCCGTGCTCGTCGGTGCCGGTGAGGAACATGACGTCGCGGCCGTCGAGCCGCATGAACCGCGCCATCGCATCGCAGGCGACCGACGTATAGGCGTGGCCGAGATGCGGCGAATCGTTGACGTAGTAGATCGGCGTGGTGACGTAGAAGGGCTTGCCGCCGGCCATGATCTTTAATCCTTGTCGGGCGGGTTAGCGCGCCGCCTCTTCCACCGCCCAAAAGGCGCTCAAAACCGTCTGCTTGCGGTCCAGCTCGATGCGCTCGGCGGCGGCGAACAAATGGCAGATTTTCCGCCAAACCTCCACCCATTGCGCGAGCGGTGCCCGCGATGCGAGCCGTGCCAGCGTGGCGCGCTCGGCGCTCGGCGTCGGATCCGGCCGTCCCAAGGCCAATCGCACCATCGTCGCCACCGCATTGGGCAACAGCTCGCTCAGGATGCGGAAGCCATCGCCCTCGCCGCGCGTCATCTGCTCGGCGAAGACATGCAGCGACTCGCCGTCCATCGCCGGAATTTCCCCGAGCAGCCGGTAGAGCCCGCGCTGAATCTCGATCCCGCCGCCCGCCGCCAAGGCGAGCGCCCGGCCGATGCTGCCTTCGGCGAGCGCCGTCAGGGCCGCGACATCGGCCGCGGAGACCTCGGGCGCATAGCGCGAAATTGCTGCAAGAACAGCCTGATCCGGTAATTTACTGACGTGGATGAGACGGCAGCGCGAGCGGATGGTCGGCAGCAGCCGACCCGGGCTTTCGCTCAGAAGTAGGAGAACCGCGCGCTTCGGGGGCTCCTCCAGCACCTTGAGCAAGGCATTGGCCGAATTGCGGTTCATGTCGTCGGCGGTATCGACGATGACGACTCGATAGCCGCCCTGCGACGCGGTCAGATGCAGGAATCCGCCGATGGCGCGGGTATCGTCGACCACGATCTCGCTGCGGAATTTCTTGCGCTTGAAATCGTAGCCGCGCTCGACTACCAGCAGATCGGGATGGCCGCCGCCCGCCACCAGCCGGAAGGCCGGGTGTTCGGGCGAAACCGCGAGCGATTGGGGCTTGGCCGCGGCGTCGGCGCCGAACAAGCCGCCCATCCCCGACTCGCCTTGGGCAAAGAGAAATCGCGCAAAGCGGAAGGCCAGCGTCGCCTTGCCCACCCCCTGCGGCCCGGCGATTAGCCAGGCATGCGGCAACCGGCCGGAATTATAGGCCGCGAGCAGCGTCGATTCGGCCGATTCATGGCCAAGCAATTCGGGGTTGTGGCGCGGTGGCGGCGCCGCCTCGCCCTCGGGTGACGCGGCCGATTCGTCGTCGATCTCGTCCTCGCTCATGGCGCCATCATAAAGCATGGCGGCCGGCCGCGTCGCGCCGGTTGCGCGCCTTGCGCCCGGACGCGGCGTGGGCAGAGAATAGGCATTCCGAGGGGGACACCCGTGACGCTCGATCCGCTGCTGCTGTCGCGCATCCAATTCGGCTGGGTCATCGCCTGGCACGTCCTGCTGCCGGCCATCACCATCGGCCTCGCCTCTTACATCGCGCTGCTCGAAGGCCTCCACCTCGTCACCGGCCGCGCGATCTATTTCCGCATCTCGGGTTTCTGGACGCGGATTTTCGCGGTGTCCTTCGCCATGGGCGTGGTCTCGGGCGTGGTGATGCCGTTCCAATTCGGCACCAATTGGAGCCGTTATGCCGATGCGACCGCCAACGTGCTGTCGCCGCTCTTCGCCTATGAGGGGCTGACGGCGTTTTTTCTCGAGGCGGCGTTTCTCGGCATCCTGCTCTTCGGCCGCAATCTGGTGCCGCGCTGGACGCATTTCGGCGCCGCGGTGATGGTGGCGGCGGGCACGCTGTTCTCGTCGTTCTGGATCCTCTCCGCCAATAGCTGGATGCAGACGCCGGCGGGCTACGAGATGATCGACGGCCGCTTCTTCCCGAAGGATTGGACGGCGATCGTCTTCAACCCCTCCTTCGCCTTCCGTCTCTTGCACACCGTGACTGCGTTCTACATCACGACGGGGTTCGTAGCCGTCGGCGTCGGCGCCTATCTGATCCGGCGCGGGCGCTTTGTCGAGGAAGGCCGGATTATTCTGTCGATGACCCTGTGGCTGCTCACCGTGCTGGTGCCGCTGCAGATATTCCTCGGCGACCAGCAGGGGCTCGACACGCTGCGCTATCAGCCGGCGAAGCTCGCGGCGATCGAGGCGCGCTGGGACACCGCGCGCCATGTGCCGCTGACACTGTTCGCCTGGCCCGATGCGAATGCGGAGGCCAACCGCTTCGCCATCGAGGTGCCGGAGCTCGGCAGCCTGATCCTGACGCATGATGTCAACGGCCAGGTGCGCGGCTTGAAGGATTTCCCGAAGCAGGACCGCCCGCCGGTGGCAATTCCGTTCTTCGCATTCCGCATCATGGTCGGCATCGGTCTGCTGATGCTGGCGCTGATCGCAACCAGCTGGATCCTGCGCTGGCGCAAGCGGCTCGAGGCGCCGTTGTTTTTGCGGCTCTGCCAGTATGCGGCGCCCTTGGGATTCATCGCCGTCATCGCCGGCTGGACGACGACCGAGGTCGGGCGCCAGCCTTGGACGGTTTACGGCGTGCTGCGCACCGCGGATTCGGTGACGCCCTCGCTCACCGGCGGCGACGTCGCGCTTTCGTTGCTCGGCTATGCCGCGGTCTATCTCGTGATGTATCCGGCCGGGCTTTTGCTGATGGCGCGGCTGGTGCGCAACGGTCCGATCGCGTCCGGCGCGTTGGTCCCGGTCGGCGGTGGAAGGCCGGCCGCTCCGGTGCAAGCGCGGCCGAAGCGCGGCGGCGCCGCATGACCGGCGTCGCCTTCAGCTTTGTGCCAATCTGGACCCTGATCTTGGGCTTCGGCGTCATCCTCTATGTGCTGCTCGACGGCTTCGATCTCGGCGTCGGCATGCTCTACGGCTTCGCGCCCAGCGCGCAGGCGCGCAATTTGATCATGAACAGCATCGCGCCGATCTGGGACGGCAACGAGACCTGGCTGGTGCTCGGCGGGCTCGGATTGCTGGCCGCCTTCCCGCTCGCCTTCGCCATCATCATCCCGGCAGTTTATTTCCCCATCCTGGTCATGCTGCTGGCGCTGGTGTTTCGCGGCACCGCTTTCGAGTTCCGCTTTCGCGACAGGCCCAACAAGGGATTCTGGGATTACGCCTTCTGCGTCGGCTCGACGCTGGCCACCTTCGCGCAAGGCGTCGTGCTAGGATCGTTCATACAGGGCTTCCAGACCGATGGCCGCCATTTCACCGGCAGCTCGCTTGATTGCTTCACGCCGTTTTCACTGCTGACCGGCTTGGCGCTGGTCTTTGGCTACGGCCTGCTCGGAGCATGCTGGCTCATCCTCAAGCTCGAGGGCAGGCTGCAGGACTGGGCGCGGCGGCTTGGGCGCTTTTGCTTCATCGGCGTCGCTGTCGGCATCGGCATCGTCAGTCTCTGGACGCCGCTGATCGAGGCCGACATCGCCCAGCGCTGGTTCACTTGGCCGGATATCGCCTATCTGTCGCCGGTGCCGATCGTCACGCTGCTGGCGGCGGCGTTCGAGTGGCGGGCGCTCAACGATAAGCGCTCCGAGGTGGCGCCCTTCGCGCTGGCGGCGCTGTTGTTCCTATTGTCCTACGCCGGCATCGCCATCAGCCTGTTTCCCTATATCGTGCCGCATCGCTACACGATCTGGCAGGCGGCCTCGTCCGACAGCAGCCAGGCCTTCCTGCTCATCGGCACGCTGTTCCTGCTGCCGGTGATTCTGACCTACACCGGATGGTCCTATTGGGTGTTTCGCGGCAAAGTGCGCGCCGATATCGGCTATCACTAAGTCGGCAGCTTGATCCCGAGCCGCTCGCCGACCGCCGTCGCGATGTCGGCTTGCACGGCGGGAATGTTGCGGCCGCCGTCGATCAGCACGCAGCGCTTGGGCTCGCGCCGCGCGATCTCGCGAAAGCCTTCGGCCATGCGGCGATGGAAATCGGTGCCCATGCGCTCGAAGCGGTTGGCCGAGGCGGCGCGCTTCAGCCCCTGCTCCACCGGTAGATCGAGGATCACAGTGAGATCGGGCGCGAAATCGCCGGCGATGAGTCTGTGCAGCGCCGCCAGCACGTCGCGCGGCAATCCTCGCCCATAGCCTTGATAGGCCTCGGTCGAATCGGAAAAGCGGTCGCATACCACCCATTTGCCGGCTTCGAGCACAGGCCGGATAGTGCGGCGGAGATGATCGCGCCGCGCCGCCACCATCAGCAGCGCCTCGCTCTCGGCGTCCCAAGCCTCGGCGTCGCCGCTCAGCAGGATTTTTCGGATCGCCTCGGCGCCGGGCGAGCCACCGGGCTCACGCGTCTGGATCGCCGCGATGCCGATCTTGCCGAGGCTGTCGACCAGCAGGCGCGCCTGGGTCGATTTGCCGACGCCGTCGCCGCCCTCGAAGGTAATGAAGCGGCCGGGCGACAATGTCGCGCTCAGCGCTTGCCGTAGACCAGGTAGCCCGCCGCAAGCGCGATACGGCCGAAGCCGCCGAGCCGCCCGACGGATGCCGTCGCGGCGAGCGGAATCTCGATCGCCGGCGTGTCGGCTGCGGTGACGACGAGCTTGCCGACCGGCTGCCCGGTTGCGACCGGCGCCTTGACCGGACCGTCATAGACCGCGACCACCTTCATGCTCGGCCGCGCGTTGCGCGGCAGAGTCACCGTGACGTCTTTGGTCGCCGCGACCGGCACCTGACCCTCGTCGCCCATCCAGACCGGCGCCTGGTCGATCACCTCGCCGGCCTTGGCGATGCGGTAATCGTTGAACTCGCGATAGGCCCATTCGATCAGCTTGGCGCTTTCGCTGCCGCGCTCCTTCATCGTATTCATGCCGGCGAGCACAACGATGATGCGGCGGTCCTGGCGCAGCACCGAGGCGGTCAGGCAATAGCCCGCCTCGTCGGTGTGGCCGGTCTTCAAGCCGTCGGCGCCGATATCGGCGTAGAGCAGCGGATTGCGGTTGCCCTGATGGATGCCGTTATAGGTGAACTCCTTCTCGGAATCGAAATGGTAGTATTCCTGGAAATCCGAGATCAGATGCGTCGCCAGCGTCGCAAGATCGCGCGCCGTCATGTACTCGTCCGGATCGGGCAGGCCGTTGACGTTGGCGAAATGGCTGCCGGTCATGCCGAGCTCTTGCGCCTTTTGATTCATCTGCTCGACGAAAGCGGCCTCGCTGCCGGCAAGGCCCTCGGCCAGCACGACGCAGGCGTCGTTGCCGGATTGGATGATCATGCCGCGCAGCAGATCCTCGACCTTCACCTGGCTGTTCAGCGCGACGAACATCTTGGAGCCGCCGGTGCGCCAGGCCTTCTCGCTGACCGGCAGCATGTCGTCCATCTTGGCGCGGCCGCTCTTGAGATAGCCGAACACCACATACTCGGCCATCATCTTGCTCATCGAGGCCGGCGGAATGCGCTGGTCGGCGCCCTTGTCGAGCAGTGTGGCGCCGGTGTCGTAATCGATGACCAGGGCGTTGCGCGCGGTGGTGTCGATGGTAGGGGCCGCGGCAAAGGCCGGGAATGCTACCAGCAGCAGGATGCCGGCGACGATGAGGCGGAATGGACAACGCATGATCGGGATGCTCACGGGGTCAGGTGAATGAGGCGCGCAGCATAGCGCGTCTGGCCGGGCTTGCCAGTATCCCGCTCCTTTTTTAGCCACGCCGGCTCGGGAAACCTTCGCCGCCCGCCCGGGTTGGCTCTGCGTGGCATTGAATAGGAGCGATCGATATGACCAGCCAGACCGATCCGGGCGGCCCGAAGCCTCAGGCGGGCCAGCAATACGGCACCAATCACGGCAAGCCCGCGGTGGAGAACCCGGCCGGCGGGGCGAAGCGCCCGCCCGGCGCGCCGGAAGCCGGCGCCAAGCCGCAGCCGCAGGACCGCCAGCAACAGGACGGCAAGGCGCAGACCGAGGCGCGGCATCAGGATAAAAGCGCTGAGATCAAGCGCTAGCGCGCCAGGCCGAAATCCCGCCGCGGCGCTAATCGACGACGATGCGGGCGCCGTTGGCACCCTTGCCGACGACGCGGTTGAGCATTTGGTCGGCGTCGTGGACGTTGTCGATCGGCCCAAGCCGCACCCGGTAGATCTCGATGCCCTTGACCTTGGCGCCGACGACGTTGACATGGCCGAGACCGCCGAGCTGCGCCTTCAGGCGCTCGGCGTTCTCCGCCTTGGCGAAGGCGCCGGCCTGGATATAGATACGCGACGGCGCCACCGGCAAGACTACGACCTTGCCGGGCGGCGGCTTGGCCTCGAGCGCGACGTTGGTGCTGCGCGCCTGGACGACGCTCTGCTCGGCGACCGCGGCCTGGGCGTCGGGTGGCGGCGGCAGGGTCTCGGCGCTGACCGGCGTCGCCGGCAGGGCCTCGAGCGGCTCGGCCGCCTCGATCGTGGCTTCGGTCTTGGCTTCGGCGACATCAAAATGCGCACCCGCCGCATTGGCCGCCGCGATGCTCTCACCCTTGAGGATTTTTACCCGTACCTTGGCGGTGCCGGGGCCGATGAAGCCCAAAAGCTGCGCCGCGCGGCGCGACACATCGATGATGCGGTTGCGCGCATAGGGGCCGCGATCGTTGATGCGCAGTTGGATCGAGCGGCCGTTGTCGAGGTTGGTGACCTGCACGATGCTCGGGATCGGCAGCGTGCGGTGTGCCGCGGTCAGCCCGTTCATGTCGTAGGGCTCGCCATTGGCGGTGGCCTTGCCGTGAAAATCCGGCCCGTACCACGAGGCGATGCCGGTCTCGTCGTAATTCCAATCGACCACCGGGTAATACCAGGTGCCGTCGATCGTGTAGGGATTACCGACCTTGAAGCTGCCCGAGGAGGCCGGCGTGCCGGGCAAGAGCTTGCTGCCGGGGCCGCTCTCGCCGGCGCAGGCGGCGAGCGCCAGGCAGAGCCCGCAGATCAGCAGCGCGCGGCCGCGCCGGCTCATGTCAGTCGATGCCGTCGGCAAGACTTCCGACCGCCGTGGCGAAATAGCTCGAATTGTTCCATTTGAGGATGGTGCGATAATTGTCGAACACCAGAAAGGCTGGACCGTCGGGGCCGCCCGGCTCGATCAGCGAGGCCGACAGGGATTGGTCCGGCAGCGTGCCGTTATTCGCCGCGACCACACCCAACAGCTCCCAATCACCGACGCTCTTGCGCTGGCCGAGGCCGATCTGCGTCGCATCGAGCCCGGGTGGCGGCAGCACCTGGACGCCCCAGCCCTGGTCGCCGCGCCAGCCGCTGCCGGACAGATAATTGGCGATCGAGGCGAAGACGTCGTCGCGCTTTTGCCAGATGTCGGGCGCGCCGTTGTTCTGCCAGCTCACCGCGAAATTGAGGAAGCTCGACGGCATGAACTGGCTCTGCCCCATGGCGCCGGCCCAGGAGCCGGTCATCTCCGTCGCGGGGACATGCTTGCTGTCGACCATGATCAGGGCGTTGAGCAATTCCTTGCGGAAGAAATCGGAGCGGCGACCTTCATAGGCGAGCGTCGCCAGCGCCGAGATCACGTTGTACTTGCCGGTGTTGCTGCCGAAATTGGTCTCGATCCCCCATAGCGCGACGATGAAGCGCGGCTGCACGCCATAGCGTGCGCCGATCTGGGTCAGAATGTCGTGGTTCTGCGCGAGCTGGGCGCGGCCGGTATCGAGCCGGGTCTGCGAGACGATGCGCGCGAGGTAATCCTGGAAGCTCAGCGTGGTTTCCGGCTGCGTCTGATCGAGCTCGATGACGTGCGGGATGAACTGCGCCTTGCCGAGGGTGATGTCGAGCGTATGCGCCGAAATCCCCTGCGCCAGCGCGTCCTGCCGCACGCCCTTGAGGAAATCGGGGAATCCCGCCGCGTCCTGCGCTAGCGCCGAAGCGGCGAGCGACAGCAGCATGAGAATCGCGAGGAGGATGCGTCGGATCATATCCCGCATGCTTACTGGAAGCGCGCGGTCAGGGGAAGCGCCGTTCGCATTCAGTCCTTGATCAGCATGGTCATGGCCTTGGCGCGGAGATCGTCGGGCAGCGGCGCGCCCTTGCGCTTGTCCAGATCGAAATGCACCCCGGCCTGATAGAAGCGCGCGATGCGCTCGCCGTTCCTGACCTCGATCAGATCGTGGATCATCACCACCGAGGAATTGCCCACCTTTATCAGCCCGCTGCTGCCGGCGACTTCCGCCGCTGCCCCGGGCTGGAACGGCGCCAGCGCCAGACGCGTCTCGAAGGTGGCGAACCCCCGCTTCGCCTTGTGAATGTAATCGGCGGTCAGGCCGACCATGTTCATCAGATGGCCGCTGGCGGTCGAGAAGCGCCGGACATGGCCGTAGAGCGACAGCCTGCCGCGCTCGTCGAGCTCCCAGCTCTTCACCCGGTCGCGAATCGTGGGATAGGGCCCGTGCTTTGCCGGCAGCGCGATGGCGGCAAAGCCCTCGGATTTCCACGGGCCCGCCTTGCCGTCGAGCGTCTTGGTCAGGGTGCCGCGCATTTTCACATCGAAGGGCGCCAGCGCATGCTCGGCCACGGTGCAGATCTGCCCGTCGCTTTGCCGCATCTCGTGGCCGATCCGGACGATCCGCTCGCCCTTATTGACCTCGGCGGTGCCGATCACGGCGCTGCCAATGGTCACCGACTCGCCTTCGCGAAGCTCCTTCAAATAGCGCACGAACAGGCTGGTGCTGCGCCACGAGCGGTTGGACGCGTGGGCGAACAGCAGGCTCGCCGCGGCGTCGCCGAAACGCTCGCCGTAAAAGGCGATGTTCATATGGCCGAAGGAATCGCATTCCCAGGCCTCGACATCGCCGCGATAGGTTTCGGTGAGACCGTTTGCCGCCAAGCCTACCCCCTCGACTCGGTTCGGATGCCGAGCGGGCGCGACTATGGCAGGTGCATGCCGTCCGGTAAACCACTGATCTTATAAATTAAATCGTGAATTACCGGTTCGGTGCCGGATGAATATTTTGTAATCGCCGGTGCGGGCACGCGACTTCATAAGCATGCTTATGACTTCTCAGAAGCCCCGGTCGAGGGATCGGGACAGGCTCGAAAAGGAGAGCCCCCCATGACGAACAAACTGACGAATTTCGGTCGCAGGCTGCGCAATGTCGCGCTGGCCGGCGCGGTTGCCGCGTTTGCGGTCGGCACGGTCGCCGCCCCGGCGATGGCTTTTCCCCAACATGACTACGGTTATCGCCACGACCGGGGAGATTGGCACCGCCATTGGGCGCCGACCGCTTATGGCTACGGCTACGGCTATGCGCCCGGCTATGGCTACGTCCCGGCCTATGCCCCGGGCCCCTTCATCAGCCTGCCGGGTCTGGACTTCTTCTTGCCGATCCATATCCGCTGAATCGGCGGCGCGAAGTCCCTGAAGCGCAGCGCCCCGTCCGCTCCCCCCGGACGGGGCGTTGTCGTGCCCGGGTTCGGCGGCGCGGGTTAGCGGGCGATCACCACGGCACGATGGCGTTGCGGTAATCGACGTAGAACATACCGGGAGTGCCACGCCGCGCCTCGATCGTGTCGACGACGCCGCGCATGCTGGTGGCGACGTCGAGCGGGGCGGTCGAGCCGCCCATATCGGTGCGCACCCAGCCCGGCGCGATAGCGAGCAGCGTGCGCCGCCCGGCGCGATGCCGCGCGGCATAGCTGCGCATCAAGGTGTTGAGCGCCGCCTTGCTGGCGCGATAGACCTCCCAGCCGCCACTCTCATTGGCGCCGACGCTGCCGAGGATCGAGGACATGACGGCGATGGTGCCGTCGGGCCGCACCAGATCCTGCAGCGCCTCGATCACCCGCATCGGCCCCAGCGCGTTGGTCGCCATCACGCGGGTGAAATCCGCGTCTGGCACCGCGCCGATCGGCTGGTGCCGGTCATTGGTGATTCCGGCGTTGACGAAAAGGAGATCGAGCGGCATGCCATCGAGCCGCTGGCGCAGGGAGGCGATCTCAGCGGGCTTGGTGATGTCGATGCGCTCGATCTCGAGTCGGTCCTTGAATTCGCCCGCCAGCGCGGCGAGGTCCTTATTGTCGGGGCTGCGCAGCGTGGCGATGACCCGCCAGCCCCGATTGAGCAGCTCACGCGCCAATCCGAGCCCAAGCCCGCGCGAGGCGCCGACGATGAGGGCGGTGGAATTCGGGGTCACAGTCACGCGGGCCCGGCTTTAGCGCAAATTGGCGCGGGCGAGCGTGACGTCGCGCGGCCGCGGCGGCAGCATGACGCGATGCGCCGGCAGGATGACGGTGACCACGGAGCCTGCCCGACCGTGCTTTCGATGGTGACGGTTCCGCCATGCAGCTTCGCCAGGCCGCGCGTGATCGACAGGCCGAGGCCGGTTCCCTCGATATCGCCCGGCGAGATCGCGCCCCATTTGTTCAGCGTGAGCTGCATCGCCGGGATCATACCCCGCCGTGGCACGGCCGTCATCGCGTCGCGCGGGCTTGGTTAAGCAAAATTTGTCGCATCTGCCGCACAGAGACGACTCGTTTCCTGGCAGCCCTCGCGCGATCGTGACCTACCCCAAGAATGTCACGGGAACGACCCCTTGGGGTCGCCGTTTGATCGGTTCGAAGGTATTCACCCAGGAGAATGATATGATTCGCAAATCGATGATTTTGACTGCGCTCGGCGTCGCCCTGCTGGCGACCCCGGCTTTCGCGCAAAGTGCTCCCTCCAACAAATCCGACACCGACACCGGTGCGACCCAGTCGCAGCAGATGAATCCGGCGGGCAGCGTAGCGCCGGCATCGCCGAATAACGAGCAGTCGGCGGGCGCCGGCGGCATCAACGGCCCGCGCGGCGTATCGGGCACCTCGCCGTCGCAGAACAATCCGAACGGCAAGGGCGCCACCACCCCGTAATCGTCGGGCTATCAATCTGGACCATAAAGGGCGCGCGCAGGCGCGCCCTTTACTTGGGCGATCAGCCCGAATAGTTCTTGATCGTCTTCGGATCGCGCGGCCGCGCCTCGTTCGGGTTCTGGCCGAATTCCCGCTTGGCGCGGCGCTGCCGCAGCAAATCCCAGGATTGGTCGAGCAGCACCCCGATCTGCTGCAGCCGCGCGCGGTCGGCATCGCTCGCCTTGCCGTGCGATTCCTTCTCGAAGAGCGCGTGCTCTTCCTGCGCCAGCGCGTCGATATGATCGGTGATCTGCTTGTCGGCCATGGCGCTCTCCTCTGTCTTGTCTAGATTGGCAGGTGCGGGCGAGATGGCAAGCGGGGAGTTCGCTGATATAGGCTGAGGCATGCCGCCATCGCTCGACCCATCCGATCCGCGCTTTGCGACCTGGGCCGCGACGCTCGCCGCCGAGGACGAGCTCATCGTCCGCCTCGCCCTGCGGAATCATCACCTGCACCTGCGCGGCGATGCGGCATGGTCCGCCCGGGTGAATGAGCTGACCGCCCAAATCAAGCCGAGCGAGCGAAAGATGGCGCATTTTCTCTCGGAGGCCGGCCGTATCGAGCGCGCGATCACTGGGGAAAAGTCGCCCAAGCGCAGGGCGTGGCAGAAGCGCGGCAGCTTTAAGGACCGAGCTTAAGACTTGAGATTCAAGCCCGCGATAACGTCGGAGGGTTCCCGCTCTTTGAGTTCGGTAATAAGTTGGAGTACCTGCTCCTTCGTGTATCCCTTGCCATAGAACGTCAGGAGGGATTGTAGATACGGGAAGTCGCGCTCGATAATTTCCGTCTCTTCCATAATGGGCCCCGCAACGTTGAATGCCTTAGCAATAACCCAGATTAGTCACAGGCATGCCCACATGGGCAGGCTCGGAATCTACTTAGCATTCCGCCAAACCGTAATAAATGCGCGATAATCCGAGTCGAATTTCAAACCGACGCGCACTGCCATCTTGATGAAACCGTCAGGATTGTAGCGCATGGTATTCACGTCATGGTTGAAATTGCCTCGCCACGCCTCAAACACTTGCTAAGCGATTGGGAGGGTCGTAGGCGCGGGCGCGAGTTTCCGTGCCGGGCGGATTTCACGCCCTTCGATCTCAAGTACATATTGGGAAACTTGTCGCTGCTCGACGTTACCTATGATCCATTGCAGTTTCGCTATCGTCTGCACGCGAGCAACATAAGCGAGCGGATGGAGAAGGACATGACAAACAAAATCGTCGACGATCTCCCGGCAGCCGCTCACGTTCAGAAAGCCCGGAATCAATTCGGCGAAGTCGTCCGATCACGCGTCCCTATAGCCTTCACGCTCAGTCATGAATTCCTCGATCATCGCGATCCGCACAATTGTGAAGTGCTGCTGCTGCCGCTGTCGAACGATGGGACCAGCATCAACATGATAATGAGCGGCATCGTGTGGGAAGACGATAACGAACAGCTGTAACACGCTCGGCTGCCGGCTGACATCAATCGGTCGGGAAAGCTGGCGTCCCCAGCGGGATTCGAACCCGCGTTACCGCCGTGAAAGGGCGATGTCCTGGGCCTCTAGACGATGGGGACAGGCCGTCGGCTTGACCGCGACACTCATAAACCAACGCGCATAGAAAGCAACCCTCGCCGCCTAGTCGCCGCGCCGTCGTGGCAGATAGAGCGTCACGACGGTGCCATTGCCCTCGACGCTGTCGATTGTCGCCTGGCCGCCCGATTGGCGCACGAAGCCATAGAGCTGCGCCAGGCCGAGGCCGGTGCCCTTCCCCATCTTCTTCGTGGTGAAGAACGGCTCGAAGGCCTTAGCGAGAACCGCCTTGGGCATGCCGCTGCCGGTATCGGCAACGGCGATGCGCACGTAATCGCCCGGCGCCAGCTGCATTTCCGCCGCCTTGCCGTCGGCCAGCGTCACATTGGCGGTCTTGATTGTGAGATTGCCGCCTTTCGGCATGGCGTCGCGCGCATTGACGGCGAGATTGAGCACCGAGTTCTCGAGCTCATGCGCGTCGACATGGACGGGCCAGAGATCGGGCGCGAGGCGCGTCTCGATCTTGATCGGGGCGCCCAGCGTACGCGTCAGCATGTCCGACATGCTGGAGAGCAGATCGTTGAGCGCGACCGTCTTCGGCGCGAGCGATTGCTGCCGCGAGAAAGCCAGCAGGCGCTGCGTCAGGCTGACCGCGCGCTCGACCCCCTGCATGGCGCGGTCGGCGGATCGGCGCATCGGCGTGCCCGCGGCGCCGCGCTGTAAGGCCTCGAGATTGCCGATGATGACGGTGAGCAGATTGTTGAAGTCGTGTGCCACGCCGCCGGTGAGCTGGCCCAGCGCCTCCATGCGCTGCGACTGGCGCAGCCGCTCGCTCGCCGCATTCTCGTCGGTCACGTCGCGGCCGATCCCGTAGATGATCCCGTCGACGACGATCGAGCGCCAGGCGAGGTTGCGGTAGCTGCCGTCGCGGTGGCGAAATCGCTTCTCGAAGATCAGCGTGCGACCGCCCGAACCGATCTGCACCTCGGTCACCGTGCCCTCGCGATCCTCGGGATGGACCAGATCGGCGCCTTTGCGGCCGATCAGATCGCCGATGCCCCAGCCCAATATGTCGGTCCAGGCTGGGTTGACCGCGATCAGCGCGCTGTCGCGCTGCGCCACCGCCATCAGGTCGCGCGAGATCAGCCACATGCGGTCGCGCTCGAGAATTTCCGCGGCGACGCGAGTCTCCAGCGCGAGATTGGCGCGGCGCAGCTCGAGCTGATTCATTACCTGGCGCGCCAGCACTTGAAGCGCGAAGCGCTGTGTCTCGGTCAAGCGCCGCGGCTTGGTATCGAGCACGCAGAGCATGCCGAGCGGCACGCCGTCAGGCGTCTCGATCCGGGCGCCGGCATAGAACCGAAGATGGGTCTCCCCGATCACCAGCGGGTTGTCGCGCGAGCGGGCGTCGGCCGTGGTGTCCGGCAACTCGACCACGCCCGGCTTGTCGAGCGCGGTGGCGCAGATCGACATGCTGAGCGGCGTCTCGCTGAGATCGGTGCCGTGCTTGGCCTTGAACCACTGCCGGCGCTTGTCGATCAGGCTGATCAGCGCGATCGGCGCGTCGCAAATCTGCGCCGCCAGCTTGACGATGTCGTCGAACTCCGCCTCGGGCGGCGTGTCGAGAATCTGGTAGCGCCGCAAAGCCGCGAGGCGCTGTGCCTCGGCCGGGTCGGCCGACTGCGCGCTGGGTTGGGGATCAGCCATTGCGGCGGCGGATCGACCGGATGCGGAAACTTGAGGATACAGCCATAAGCGGGTAAGCCATGGACTATAGTGACCCCTCGCGGCTTTGGCTATGCGTAGCGCCGCCATGGATTAGCCCTCGACGCCGGGACGGGCCGATTGCACACTCGCCGCCGATGAATCGCCCTGATCTTTATTATTCGGAGCAGCGCCGGCCATGTGCGGCGTAGCCGGCCTTTGGGACCGGCGCGCGCGGCTGGGATCCGAGGCGCTTGCCGCCAAGGCCCGCGCCATGGCCAACACGCTCTTGCATCGCGGTCCCGATGCCGGCGATGTCTGGGCCGATGCCGCTTCCGGCATCGGGCTCGGCCACCGCCGGTTGTCGATCGTCGATCTCTCCCCCGCCGGCGCCCAGCCCATGGTGTCGTCCTGCGGACGCTTCGTCATTTCCTATAATGGCGAGGCCTACAACGCCGATGAATTGCGGCCGCTTCTCGAAGCCGCCGGGCGGCGCTTCCGCGGCCATTGCGATACCGAAATCATCGTCGAGGGCTGCGCGGTGTGGGGCGTCGAGGCGACCATATCGCGCCTCATCGGCATGTTCGCCATCGCGCTGTGGGACCGGCAGGAACGCGCGCTCTATCTCATCCGCGACCGGCTCGGCATCAAGCCGATGTACTGGGCCGAGAGCGACGGCGTGCTGCGTTTCGGCTCGGAGCTCAAAGCCTTGCGCGCGGATGCCGATTTCCACGCCGAGCTCGACCGCGACTCTCTTGCGGCCTATCTGCGCTTCGCCTATGTGCCGGGGCCGCGCTCGATCTATCGCGGCGTCAATCAATTGCCGCCCGGCGCCATGCTGATCGCCCGCGCCGACAAGCCGGTCGAGCAGCGCGTTTATTGGTCGCTTGCCGATGTGGCGCGCCAGGGCCAGGCGGCGCGTTTCGCCGGCAGCGAGGACGACGCGGCGAATGCGCTCGACGATCTGCTGACCGACGCGGTGAAGCGCCGCATGATCGCCGACGTGCCGCTGGGTGCGTTCCTGTCTGGCGGCATCGATTCATCGACCGTGCTCGCCTTGATGCAAAAAAGCAGCAACCGGCCCGTCCGTAGTTTCTCGATAGGCTTCAATGAGGAACAATTCGACGAGGCGAAGCACGCCGCCGCCGTGGCGCGCCATCTCGGCACCGACCATACCGAGCTTTACGTCTTGCCCGAGCGCGCGCTCGATGTCATTTCTGGATTGCCGGACATGTACGACGAGCCCTTCGCCGACCCGTCGCAGATCCCGACTTATCTTGTCTCGGAGATGACGCGTCGGCATGTGACGGTGGCGCTGTCGGGCGATGGCGGTGACGAGCTGTTCGCCGGCTATAACCGCTATTTCCGCGCCGAGACCATGCGTAACTTTCTCGATTTTGCCCCGCGCCCGATTCGCGGCGCGATGGCGGCGTTCATTCGCGGCGTCGGCCCGGAGACATGGTCCAATCTCGGCGGCAAGATTCCCGAGCGCTGGCGCGTCAATCAGCTCGGCGACCGGCTGCACAAGCTGGCGGGGGTGCTGAGCGGCACGCCGGCGGATTTCTACCGCCTGCTGGTCAGCCACTGGCCCGATCCCGACGAGATCGTCATCGGCGGATCGGAGCCCAAGGGCCTGTTGTGGGACGACAGCGTCGCGTCGCTGGTGCGCGATCCGGTCGAGCGCATGCAATATCTCGACAGCATGACCTATCTTCCCGACGACATCCTGACCAAGGTCGATCGCGCCTCGATGGCGGTGTCATTGGAGGCGCGGGTGCCGCTGATCGATCATCGCGTCGTCGCCTTCGCCTGGAGCCTGCCGCCCGCCTGGAAGGCGCAAGGCGGCATCGGCAAGAAGCTGCTGCGCCGCGTGCTCGACCGCTACGTGCCGAAGCCGCTGATCGACCGGCCCAAGATGGGCTTCGGCGTGCCTGTGGATTCCTGGCTGCGCGGACCGCTGCGCGACTGGGCCGAGGATCTGCTGGGCGAGAAGCGCCTCGCTGCCGAAGGAATCTTTCATCAGGCGCCGATCCGGAAAAAATGGGCCGAGCACCTGTCCGGCGAGCGCAATTGGCAGTACCCGCTCTGGACCATCCTGATGTTCCAGGCGTGGAAAGAGCGCTGGCTGGCCTAGCCCGAAACCGGCGCCGCGTCGTCGATCATCAGCTGGACGTCCTCGCGGCCCTGCCAATTGTCGGCGCGCAGATGGCCGGCGAGGTGAAAGCCCCGCCCCTGCCCTTGCAGCAGCGCGCGGCCGAGATTGGTCTCGAGGCAGCGGAAGGCGATGCCCTTCAGCCGCGCCTTGCCGGCGCCGTCGCCTAGGATGACGCGCAGATGCGCGGCGCCAACCACGTCGGCGCGCAACACGCGCAGATTGGGCAGCGCGAAGCGCGGCTCGGAATTGCCCGAGCCGAACGGCGCCAGGCGCTCGAGGATGGCGGCGAAATCGGGCGTCGCGGCATTGGCCGAAAGGGCGCCATCGATCGACAGCTCCGCCACCGGTTCGGCATCGCCGATCGCCTCGGCGACGCGCGCACTGAGAAATTCCCGAAAGGCATCGAGCTTGGCGAGTTCGGCGGTGAAGCCCGCCGCCATAGCGTGGCCGCCGCCATTCACCAGCAACCCGGCCTGGCGCGCGGCGATCACCGCGGCGCCCAGCCCCACGCCGCTGACCGAGCGGCCGGAGCCCTTGGCCTGTCCGCCGACAATGGCGGCGACGCAGGCCGGGCGGTTGTAGCGCTCCTTCAGCCGCGAGGCGACGATGCCGATCACACCGGGATGCCAGTTCTCGCTCGCGGCAAAGACCAGCGGTCCGATCTTGCCGCCGCCATCGACCTGCGCGATCGCCTCTTCTAGCACCGTCGCCTCGATGGCGCGGCGCTCGTCGTTGAGCTGATGCAGCTGTGCCGCGATGTTGCGCGCCTCGACCGGGTCCTCGGTCGAGAGCAGCCGCACGCCGAGATCGGAGGCGCCGACGCGGCCGCCGGCATTGATGCGCGGACCCAGGATGAATCCGGCGTGATAGGCGTCGAGCCGCTCGCCCACCTTGGCGATGTCGGCCAGTGCCGCGAGGCCGATATTACCGCGACGGCGGATCACTTTGAGGCCTTGCGCAACGAGGGCGCGGTTGAGCCCGGTCAGCGCCACCACATCGCAGATCGTGCCGAGCGCCACGAGATCGAGAAGCGCCATGAGATCGGGCTCGGGCCGCGCCTCGTTGTACCAGCCGCTCTCGCGCAAGGCTCGGTTGAGCGCCACCGCCAGCAGAAAGACGACACCGACCGCGGCGAGATTGCCGCATTGGCCGCTCTCGTCGAGCCGGTTCGGATTGATCACCGCGACCGCGCGCGGCAGTGTCGGCTCTCCGAGATGATGATCGACCACGATCATGTCGAGGCCGCATTGCGCCGCCGCATCAAGCGCCGCATGAGCGGTGATGCCGCAATCGACGGTGATCGCGATGGCGGCGCCGTCGGCGCGCAGCTTTTGCAGCGCCGCGGCGTTGGGCCCATAGCCCTCGCGCTGGCGATCAGGGATATAAACCACGATCTTGCCGCCCGCCGCGGTCAGGAATTGCTTGAGCAACGCCGCCGCCGTGGCGCCATCGACGTCGTAATCGCCGAAGATGGCGATGGTCTCGGTATTGCGCAGCGCGGATTCGAGCCGCGTCACCGCCTCCGCCATGCCCTTGAATTGCAGCGGATCGGGCAGGCTGTCGCGCAAACTGGGTGCCAGGAACTGCGCGCAGGCCTCGTCGCTGACGCCGCGCCCGGCGAGGATGCGGCCGACGATCTCGGGCAAATTGTGGCGCTGCGCCAAGCCCAGCCCGGCACGGCTGTCGCCGCCGCGCTCGCGCCAGCGCTTGCCGAGCAGCGAGCGCTCGACGCCGAGAAATCCCGGTGTGTTGCCGCCGTCCATTTCAGCCGGGCGAATTCTTGCGGTTGAAATCATGCACCGCCTCGATGATGCGGACGGTGCCGCTCTTGGAGCGCATCACCATCGAATAGGTCACGGCGCCGCCCGGGATGCGGCGGATGCCTTGCAGCATGGTGCCGCTGGTGACGCCGGTGGCGGCGAACATGACATTGCCCTTGGCGAGGTCGAGCAGCCCGTATTTGCGATTGAGATCCTTGATGCCGATGCGCTTGGCGCGGCCTTTTTCGTCGTCGTTGCGGAAGATCAGGCGCCCCTGCATGAAGCCGCCGATGCAGCGCAGCGCCGCCGCCGCCAGCACGCCCTCGGGCGCGCCGCCCGAGCCGACATAGAGATCGACGCCGCTATCGGGCCGCGCGGTCGAGATCACGGCGCTGACGTCGCCATCCGAGATCAGCATGATGCGTGCCCCCGCCTCGCGCGTCCGCGCGATGAGCTCGGCATGGCGCGGTCGGTCGAGGATGCAGACGACCAGATCGGCGACATCGACCTTCTTCGCCTTCGCCAAATTGGCAAGATTGGTCGCCGGCTTCTCGTCGAGATCGACCACTTCGCCGAAGCCGCCGCCGATGGCGATCTTGTCCATGTAGACATCGGGCGCGTTCAGGAATCCGCCGGCCTCGGTCATGGCGATGACGGCGAGTGCGTTCTGGCCGCCCTTCGCCGTGATGGTGGTGCCCTCGAGTGGATCGAGCGCGATGTCGATCTTCGGTCCCTGCCCAGTGCCGACCTTCTCGCCGATATAGAGCATCGGCGCCTCGTCGCGCTCGCCCTCGCCGATCACCACCGTGCCGTCGATGGCGAGGCCGTTGAGCGCCTGGCGCATCGCGTCGACCGCGGCCTGGTCGGCGGCCTTCTCGTCGCCGCGGCCCATCAGGCGCACCGCCGACAACGCCGCCGCCTCGGTGACGCGCACCGCCTCGAGCGCCAGATTGCGATCCATATTGTTGCCCGGCATGTGATCTCCCTAAAGCGTCTCGACGCGGATCATGCGCGGTTTCTCGCGCACGGTTTTGAGTCGCGCGATGCGACCGAGCGCGCGGCGCATCGAATCCTCGACCGTGTCATGCGTCGTCAGCACCACCGGCACCGCCTCTCCCGGCTTGCGGCCGCGCTGGATCATCTGCTCCATCGAGACCTTCTCGTCGCGCAAGGCGCCGGCGATTTCGGCGATGACGCCCGGGCGGTCGACCACCATCAGCCGCACGTAATAGGAGCCGGTGTGGCGCGCCATCGGCGCGGCTTTCGGCTTGGCCGTGCTCGGCGTGAGCCCGATGGAGGCCCGGCCATGCGCGATGTCGATCAAATCGGCGACGACGGCGGAGGCCGTCGGCTCGGCGCCGGCGCCGCGACCCTCCAGCATGACGCGGCCGACGAAATCGCCCTCGACGACGACCGCGTTGAAGACGCCCTCGACATGCGCGATCGGCGCGTTGCGCGGCACCAGGCAAGCATGGACGCGGCTCTCGATGCCCTGCGCGGTCGGCCGCGCCAGGCCCAGCAGCTTGATGCGAAAGCCGAGCTCCTCAGCGAATTCGATGTCGAGCGCGCTGACATGGCGGATGCCCTCGACATGCACGCTCTTGAAATCGACCGGACCGCCGAAGGCGACCGCGGCGAGAATGGCGAGCTTATGCGCGGTATCGATGCCGTCGATGTCGAAGCTCGGATCGGCCTCGGCATAACCCAGCTTCTGCGCCTCTTTCAGCACCTCGCCGAAATCGCGGCCGCTGTCACGCATTTGCGTCAGGATGTAATTGCAGGTGCCGTTCAAGATGCCGTAGATGCGCTCGATCCGGTTCGCCGCGAGGCCCTCGCGCAGCGCTTTCAGGATCGGGATGCCGCCCGCCACCGCCGCCTCGAAGGCGAGCGAGACGTTATTTTTCGCCGCGAGCCGGGCGAGCTCGTTGCCGTGATGCGCCAGCATCGCCTTGTTCGCGGTAACGACGTGCTTGCCCGACGATAGCGCCGCCCGCGCTAGATCGAGCGCCACGCCATCGGATCCACCGATCAGCTCCACCACTACGTCGATAGTGGGATCGCTGGCGAGGCCGCGCAGATTGTCGTGCCATTTGAGCTTCGAGAGATCGACGCCGCGCTCGCGCTTGCGGTCGCGCTCCAGCACCGCGCGCAGCGCCAGCCTGCGGCCGCCGCGCGCCGCGATGATCGCCGCGTTGCCGGTCAGCAGCCGCGCAACGCCCGAGCCGACGGTGCCGAGTCCGGCAATGGCGATGTTGAGAGGCTTGGTCATGGGCTGTGCCAAGATACGGGCTCGGGTTATTACGGGATTGAGGAACCCCGCTTTTTACCCTCGGCCCCGCCAAGTTGCGATAGATTTCGGGATTCTTCGAGTCGGTAACGCCACGACTCGACGACTGTCAGGCGTCGCCTAGTATTCCATGAAGACTTCGGCACGCGGAATCTCGTTGCCGCGCGTCGGCGCCGCCTCGACCGAGATCTCGTTCGCCGGTACGCCGAGATCGGCGAGCGCCTGGGCCACCGCATTGGCGCGGTCGAGCGCCAGATCGAGCCCGGCCACCTGCTGCGACGCGGCGTCGCCGTCGCTGCCGCGCTCGGCATGGCCGACCACGCGCACCTTGCCGCCCGCCTGCTTATAAAGCCCGGCGATCTCGCTGAGCGGGCCGCGATGCGCAGCCGACAGGGCGGCCGAGCCGGTGGCAAAAGTAATGTCGCCGACCGAAACCGAGATGGCGGAGGTGGTGCCGTGCGGCGTGCGCATGGCCAGCGCCGGCTGGCTCGTCCGCGCCGCTGTCGCCGAGGGCGGCGTCAGCACGGGCTCGCCGTTGGGTCTGGCCTGCATCGGCGTCAGCGGCACCGGCCGCGGCGCCAAATTCGACGGTGCCGGTGCCGGCGGCGGAATTTCGCCCTGCGGCACGGCATGCGCCGCCGGGTTCTGCAGCGAGGATTCGGCGGGAGCAGTCGCGGCGGCGCGGCTGCGTGCGCTGGCTCCCACGGAGGAATCGGGATTGGCGCTGGGCGAAACCGCCGCCTGCTGTTTCGGCGGGCTGGCGGCTATCGTCGTGGTCGTCGTCGTCGTGGCTGGCGCGGGAGCCGCGACAGTACCCGGAGCCGGCTGCGGCACCGCCTCCGCGGTCACCGCCGCCGACGGCGCCGTGCCCGGAGCGCCGGCTCCCGCCTGCAGCTGCTCGTTGCTGTATTTCGCGTGTTCGCGATCGGCGACCAGGCTTTCCTGCAGCTTTTCGCGATCGATGCCGCTGGTGGCGCGGTTGGGCGAGTCCGGCACCTCGCCCAGATTGGGGAAGTCCTGATCGCCGCCGGCGGCAAGGTTCTTCTGGTTGCGGCCGGTATCGTCCTGGCTGTCGTTCTTCGACGAGCCGGTGACGTCGCGATACCAGGCCACCGGATTGACCGCTTCCGGCACGTGAGTGCAGCTGGCGAGCGGCAAGCCGGCGCTGAGCAGCGCCAACCCCACGGCCTTTCCGAAATTCCGACCAACCCGCCGCATCGATTCGATCCTTGGCGCAAAGCCTGCGCATCGCACCGCGCGCACCTAATATTGCATCCTATATTAAGGCGTGCCGCCCGGCGCGATGGCGCGTTTCCCGCTGCTGTATTAGAGCGGTGCTGCCCTGCGCGCAAACCCTTTCCTCGGCCGTGGGCAAGCGTATACCGTCATCCTCTATCCCAAGACGTGACAAAAATGATAGACGACCCCGCCTCGCCCGAAGCCAAGCTCCCCGACCCGGCCGCCTGGAGCCGGGCGATGGCGGATATCGCCGAGCGCAGCCAGCGGCTGGTCGCGGATTTTCTCAAGCGCCAGCAGCAAGCCGGCAAGGACGGTGCCGCGCCCGGCATGGCCATGGGCATGACCGATCCGCTCCATATCGGCGGGGCCTTTCTCGACATGACGCAGCGGCTGATGAGCAACCCGGCCAGACTGGTCGAGGCTCAGGTCTCGCTGTGGCAGGACTACATGAAGCTCTGGCAAAGCTCGGCCGAGCGCTTTCTCGGCGGTGCTTCGAAGCCCATGGTGGAGCCCTCGCCCGGCGACAATCGCTTCAAGGACCCGGCCTGGCAGGACAGCGCCGTGTTCGATTTCATCAAGCAGAGCTATCTGCTCACATCGCGCTGGGTGCAGGCGACCGTGCACGAGGCGGACGGAGTCGACGCGCATACCGCGCGCAAGCTTGATTTCTACACGCGGCAATTCACCGATGCGCTGGCGCCGTCGAATTTCGTCATGACCAACCCCGAGGTGCTGCGCGCCACCATCGACAGCGGTGGCGAGAATCTGGTCAACGGGCTGAAGCATCTGCTCGCCGATCTCGAGCGCGGCAAGGGGCGTCTAGCGATCCAGATGACCGATCCCAACGCCTTCCAGGTTGGCAAGAACATCGCGGTGACGCCGGGTAAGGTCGTCTTCCGCAACAATCTGATCGAGCTCATCCAATACGCGCCGACCACCGCCGAGGTCCACAAGACGCCGCTGCTGATCGTGCCGCCTTGGATCAATAAGTTTTATATTCTGGACCTTAGGCCGAAGAATTCATTTATCAAATGGGCGGTCGAGCAAGGCCACAGCGTCTTCGTGGTCTCCTGGGTCAATCCCGACGAAAAGCTCGCGGCCAAGAGCTTCGACGATTACCTGCGCGAGGGGCCGCTTGCGGCACTCGGCGCCATCGAGCAGGCGACCGGCGAGAAATCGGCCAATGTCATCGGCTATTGCCTCGGCGGCACGCTGCTGGCGGCGACCCTCGCCTATCTCGCCGCCAAGGGGCAGGCCGAGCGAATCGCTAGCGCCACCTTCCTCGCCGCGCTGACCGATTTCAGCGAGGCGGGCGAGCTCTCGGTCTTCATCGACGAGGAGCAGCTCGGCGCGCTCGAGACCCGCATGCAGGAGAAGGGCTATCTCGACGGCGCCGATATGGCGAACACCTTCAACATGCTGCGCGCCAACGATCTGATCTGGTCCTTCGTGGTGAATAATTATCTTCTCGGCAAGGAGCCCTTCCCCTTCGATCTGCTCTATTGGAACAGCGATTCTACGCGCATGCCGGCGGCGATGCACAGCTTTTACCTGCGCCAGATGTATCAGGAGAACAAGCTGGTCGAGCCGGGTGGCATCAGCCTCGCCGGGGTCAAGCTCGATTTGCGCAAGATCAAGACGCCGAGCTTTTTGCTCTCGACCAAGGAAGATCATATCGCGCCGTGGACATCGACATATGCCGCGACGCAGCTTTACTGCGGGCCGGTCAAATTCGTTCTCGCCGCTTCGGGCCACATCGCCGGCGTGATCAATCCGCCTGACAAGGGAAAATACGGCCATTGGACCAACGATACGCTGCCGAAGGATCCCGAGGCTTGGTTCAAGGGCGCAACGCAACATGACGGATCGTGGTGGCCGCTGTGGGAAAGCTGGGTCGACACCTATGCCGGCGGCAAGGTTCCGGCACGCAAGCCCGGCGACGGCAAATTGAAACCGCTGTCCGACGCACCCGGCACCTATGTGCTAGTGAAATCGGGCAATTAGGCGGGCGCGAAGCCGAACAGCGCCGCCGGATTATCGCTTAGGATCAGCTTTCGCGTCGCCGCATCCGGAATCCAATTGGCGATCAGATCGACCAGATCTCCGTCATTCGGCATCGGGTCGAAGTAATTGGGATGCGGCCAATCCGAGCCCCACAGCAGCCGCTCCGGATGGCGCGCGACCAGCGCATGGATGAAAGGCAGCGTGTCGGCGAAGGGAAGCGTTTTCTCAGCCGAAAAGCGCGGCGACAGCTTGACCCAGCAGCGCCCGGTATCGAGGCATTCGAGCACGAAGCGGAACTCGGCGCTTGCGATCCCCTTGGCGACCGGCGGCCACAGCATGTGCTCGAGCACGAATTTGCCCGGCGTCGCGCTTATCGCGTCGCGCCACGCCGCGAGCTGCTCGGGGCCGTGCACGAAGTAATGCGTCTGCCAGCCGAAATCCTGCAGCCGGTCGATCATCCTTGTGTCGAGTTTCGGGTCGGCGGGATAGGCGAAGCGCGCGCCCACCACCCCCGCCTTGCTCATCAGATCGATCTCGCTATCGGTGACATCGGGTGCCGGCGAGGTGATGCCGCGCAAGCGGTCGGGCGCCCGGGTCAGCACGTCTAGCATGTATTCGTAAGCGTGGCCGTGCTGGAAGGATTGCACCAGCAGCGCACGCTCGAGCCCAACCGCGCGCTGCAGCGTCAGGAGATCGTCGAGGGTGCAATCCTCGACCGTGAGATTGCGTCCCGGCGCCAAGGGAAAGCGCTCCTGCGGACCGAAGATATGCACATGAGTGTCGCAGGCGCTCTTTGGCAGTTTCAGCTTGGGCGTTTTCGGATGACGGTCGGGCGGCGGCGAGAGCCGGCGCTCGGCGACGCGGTCGGCATTCAATTTATCGCCCCGATGCCGCGCGGGCCCGGACAAGCCGCCCGAGCAGCGCGATCGCCAGCGCCGCCACCAGCGCCGGCACCGCCGCGGTGAGGAAGATGTCGCGCAGATCGAAGCCGAGCGACAACGCGATGCCACCCACCACCGGCCCGACGATGGAACCGGCACGGCCGATGCCTAGCGCCCAGCCGATTCCGGTCGCGCGCATCGAGGTCGGATAGGATGTCGCGGCGAGCGCATTGGCGACGCTCTGGCCGCCGACGCCGCAGAACCCGGCGACCATGATCACGCTCATGATCAGCGGGATGGAGAATCCCAAAAAGCCGATCGAGCCGACGCAGATCGCACCGAAGCCATAGGTGATCCACAGCACCTTGTGCGGGCTGTGCCGATCGGCGAGCCAGCCGAGCACCAGGCCGCCGACCACGCCGCCCAAATTGAACAGCACGGTGGCGATGATCGCGATCTTGATCGGGGCACCCGCCTGCTGCATCACCGGCGGCAGCCAGTTGAACATGAAGAACAGCAGCAGCAGGTTCATGAAAAACGCGACCCAGAGCAGCAGCGTGACGCTGCCGCGGCCGTCGGTGAAGAGATGCTTCACCGTGAAGCCGCCAAGATGCGGCTCGTCGATGGCGAAGCGGTCGACCGGCGCGGTCGTAATCTCGGGTGCGATGCGCTTCAGATAGCGGGCGATGTGCGGCGAGCTCGGATCGCGATCGACAAGAAAGCGGATCGATTCCGGCAGCACGACGAGCAACACCGCCGCCAGCACCAGCGGTGAGATGCCGCCGAGATAGAACACCGCGTGCCAGCCCCACACCGGAATGAGCTGCGCGCTGATCGCGCCGCCAACCACAGCACCTAGCGGAAAGCCGCTGGTGACGATGGTGACGAGAAAGGAGCGCATGCGGCGCGGCGCGTATTCTGTCGCCAGCGCGACGCAGTTCGGTGTTGCCGCTCCGACGCCGAGCCCGGTCGCCAGGCGAATCAGTAGCAGGCTGCTGAATGAATCCGCCAACACCGTCGCCAGGGTCAGAATCCCGAAGATGACGCAGGCGAGGATGATCATCGCCTTGCGGCCGAAGCGGTCGGCCAGCACCGGCAGCGTCAGCGCGCCCACCGTCAGCCCGAGCGTGCCGGCACCGAAGATCGGGCCGAAGGCGTTGATCGGGATCGCGAGGTCCTTCGCCATCAGCGGCGCCGCGAAAGCGATCGACAGCGCGTCGAAGCCGTCGATGAGTGCCACGATCAGGCACCAGGCGATGATGCCGATCTGAAAGCGGCTCAACTTGTGGCCGTCGATGATCTCGGAAACGTTGACGGTGCGCGCCATGCCCGATCTCTCCCGGCCCGGCGTCGTGTTGTTCAGGGTTTTGCGCCGACGCCAATTATAGTTGGTTCAGACATACAAATAAGCCATATTCGGGCCAGCGTGTCCATTTGGCAGAAGCCGACGACGCGCCGAGGTACTGTGGGAATACCGCCGCATGTGCTCGTGAACAGGAGAATCCCATGCCGCAGATTCGCCATATCGCCTTCGCGACGCAAGATCCCGAGAAGACCGCCGAATTCTACAAGCAGGCTTTCGGCTTCAAGGAAGTGAAACGCGTGGCGCCCGGCCACCCGCTCGGCCACGGCGTCTTTCTGAGCGACGGCACGCTCAACCTCGCCTTCCTCAAATTCACCACAGACCAGATCGGTCGCGGCATGGATTACGTCGGCCTCCATCATTTCGGCATCGCGGTCGACGATATCGCCGGCTGGCAGGAAAAGCTGGCGGCGATGGGTGCCGTGAGCGTGATGGATCCGGTCGACGAACATGCCGGCGGCGCCACCTTCGAGCTCAAGGTGAAGGGTCCGGACGGCGTGGTGTTCGACGTCTCGAACCGCCACTGGCTCGGCGCCGAGCCGCTCAGCGACAAGACCGAGAAGAAATAGCGCGGCTCAGCCGATCAAGCTGGCGGCGACAACGAACTGCCAGATTAAAAGAATCCCGACGACGATTAGCACGCCCCAGGTCAGCGCGGTGCCGATGCGGCGGCCGATCGATTGCCCCGCCGTCGACAGCAGGCCGATAGCGTGGCAGAGGCGCCCGACGATGAGCGCGATGCCGAGCACGTGAATGATGTAGCGGCTCTCGCCGGTCGCCTCGAGCACGACGATGGCAAGGAGCGCCAGCGGCACGAATTCGGCGAAATTGCCGTGGGCGCGGATCGCCTGCAACAGCGTGATCTGGTTTCCATCGCCAAGGCCGACGCGGAATTTGTTGCGTCGCAGGCTGACCACCAATGCCAGCGCCACGATCATCAGGCAAGCGAGGCCGACATAGAGCGGCGAGACGAGCAAGGCATGCGCGGTCATGCAATTCCTCCCTGGTTTCTCGGCTTAACCAAGCCTAGCAGAATTCCAAAAGCAAAAAGGGCACCGGCTACGCGAAATAGCCCCCTCTGCTCGAGCGCGCTACATTCGAGGCGTTGCAGGGCCTGCTTCGATTATCTCGTTCGAATTAGGCTTTGGCGCCGCGCGGATCGGGACCGAAGCGGTTGCTGCCCGCCGTGCCGGCCAGAAATCCCATCTCGATCAGCAGCCAAATGTTGAGAAGCGGGACAAGCCCAATTAACTGGAACCAGCCGGAGCGATCCCGGTCGTGGCAGCGTTTGCAGCCCACCGCGATATTCGGCCATATCGCCGCCAGGATCCATAAGGTGCTGAACAGGCCGAGGCCGGACTTGGGATCCGTCGTGCCGGCCAAGCCATCGACGACGCCGGCGATGATCAGACCGACGACATACGTCACCACGAACCGGACCCAGTAATCGAACCGGGTCGCGCGGCCGGTAAGCGTGAACAGCAACTGCATCCAGGATAGGCCGCTTCCGGCCGTTTGCCCGACGGTTTGAACGGTCATTGTTTTCCCCTTGTTGAGATAAATGAGCGCACACGCCGACATTTGGATCGAGCCGCCGGATTTCGGCGTTATCTCCTGCAACACCCGGCGATCCCCCTGCCGGGCCTGCTCAGAGAACATTAGGCTGGCGACCCCACGCCCATCCCTAGCAAATCCGGTGCATTCCCGGAATAGCGCCGTGACGTACCGCCGGAGCCAAGCCGCGAGCTCAAAAACGAAAAGGGCACCGGTACACCGGTGCCCCCTCGCCGATTCTTTCGGACCGATACCGTTTAGCGCTTCGAGAACTGGAAGCTGCGACGCGCCTTGGCGCGGCCGTATTTCTTGCGCTCGACCACGCGACTATCGCGCGTCAGGAAGCCGCCAGCCTTCAGCGGCGGGCGCAGTTCGGGTTCGAAATATGTGAGCGCCTTGCTGATGCCGTGACGCACCGCACCGGCCTGGCCGGATAGGCCACCGCCGACCACGGTGCAGATGACGTCGAACTGGCCAACCCGGTTGGTCACGACAAAAGGTTGGTTCATCAGCATGCGCAACACCGGCCGCGCGAAATAGACCGGGCTGTCCTTGCCGTTGACGTTGATGCTGCCCTTGCCCGGCTTGATCCAGACGCGTGCCACCGCGTTCTTGCGCTTGCCGGTGGCATAGGCGCGGCCCTGCGCGTCGACCTTCTTGGTCGGTGCCTCGCCGGCGATTGGTGCCGGTGCGGCCGGCTTGACGCGCACGACTTGCGTCGCGTTGCCCATCGCCTCGCGCAACCCGCCCAGCGGCTGTTGGGTCTCGGCCATGCTTACCTCTTGTTCTTAGGGTTCATCGCCGCGACGTCGAGCGGCTGCGGCTGCTGCGCCTCATGCGGATGGGCGCTGCCCTTGTAGACAAGCAAATGAGTCATCATGCGCCGGCCGAGCGGTCCGCGCGGCATCATGCGCTCGACCGCCTTCTCGATGACGCGCTCGGGATGCTTGCCCTCGAGGATGGCACCCTTGCTGCGCTCCTTGATGCCGCCCGGATAGCCCGTGTACCAATAATTCTTGCTCTGGGCGCGTTTGTTGCCGGTCAGCTTCACCTTCTCGGCATTGACGACGACGACATGGTCGCCGCAATCCATATGCGGAGTGTAGCTCGGCTTGTGTTTGCCCTTGAGCCGGAGCGCGATGATCGAGGCGAGCCGGCCGAGGATCAGCCCGTCCGCGTCGATCAGCAGCCATTTCTTGTCGAGGTCCTTGGGCGTCAGATAGACGGTTTGCATGGGATGTCCGGGTTTTCGGGCGAAGGCGCGGACCCTAGGCGGAGGGCCAACAACCGTCAAGGCAATTCGCGCGGTATTATGATACCGCTAGTCGGCGCGCGGCGGGATCGAATATGTGGCGGTGCAATGGGCGACCATGTCGGGATCGCCCTCGGAGTAGATCGCAACCTCGCCCACCGCCAGCCGCTTGCCGAGCTTCAACAGCTTCGCCTCGGCGCGTAGCGCCGCCGGCGGCGGCTTCTTGAGGAAGTTGATCGAAAGATTGGTGGTGACGGCGAGCTCCTGATGGCCAATCGCCGCCAGCACCGCGCCGTAAAGCGCGAGATCGGCGAGCCCCATCATCATCGGGCCGCTGATGGTGCCGCCCGGACGCAGGAAATCCTCGCGATAGGGCAAGCGGAAGACCGCCCGCTCGGGCGTGAGCTCGGTGACCTCGACGCCGAATTGCGCGGCAAAAGGCGCGCCGACGCGAAGGATTTCGTGGAATTGGGCGATGGTGATGCGGGCGGCTTTGGGCATGTCTGCTTCTAGCGCGGATTAACGCCGGATGACATATGGTTTAGCCACGCGTCCAGCGCTGGCATGGGGCGTGGCTTTTGCGTATTATGGGTCGTCGGACAGGTGGGGAGTTTTTCATGCGGCAGCGTATTCTGGCGGCGGCGATCGTGGCGGCGGGTCTCGTCTTGGGACATGGCGCCTTCGCCTGGGAAATCCAGCACACCGGCGGCACCAACCCAGACGGCACGCCGCGCTTCGCCGATCCCGACACAATTACCGACGGCATGGCGGCGAATCTCAGCGGCGGCTCGGGCTCCAGCTCGGGCAGCGGCATCAAGATCGGCAATTCGACCTTCTCCTTCAGCGGCGGCTCGAACTCCTCCTCGGGCATGACGCCGGCTCTGCAAGAGCGCTTCTTCGACAGCCCAAACAGCCACTGGTAGACCGCTCTCCGGGTTGGCTATCGCGACCGCCGCGAGCGGTCGCGTAAATTTAGATCTCCTTATTCCATGTATTGCTGATTGGCGACGATACCGATCTTAACGACGCCGGCGCGTTGCGCCTCGGCCAGCACCATGGCGACGGCGGCGTATTTGGTCTGCCGGTCGGCGGCGACGTGGATCTCGGGCTGCGGATCCTGGCGCGACGCTGCCTGCATGTCGCTCTCTAGCGCAACGCGGTCGGGCACCGCGGCGCCGTTCCAGCTGATGGTGCCGTCGGCGGCGATGGATAGGTCGACCACCACCGGCTGAACCACCGGCGGCTTCTGGTCGCGCGGCATGTCGAGCTTTACCGCATGGGTCTGCACCGGAATGGTGATGATGAGCATGATCAGCAGCACCAGCATGACGTCGATCAGCGGCGTCGTATTGATATCGACCATCAGCTCGTCGCCCTGGCCCGGCTCGCGCAAATTGATTGCCACCGCCCCTACTCCTTACGCGACGCGGCAGTGCCGCGCTCAGGCTGCGTGATGAAGGCAATCTTGCCGATGCCGGCACGTTGGCAATCGACGATGACGCGTCCGACGAACTGATATTCGACGTCCTTGTCGGCGCGGATATGCACCTCGGGTTGCGGCTGATCCGTGCTGCGCGCCTTCAGTTGGGCCAGCAGCACGGCGCGATCAGGCACCGGCACGTCATTCCAGAAGATGTTGCCCGCCCGGTCGATGGCAATGACGATGTTGTCGGGCCGGGTCTGGGTCGGCTGGTTGATCTCGTTCGGCAACGCCACCGCGATGGCGTGCGTTACCACCGGGATGGTGATGAGGAAGATGATCAACAGCACCAGCATCACGTCGACCAAGGGCGTCGTGTTGATCGCCGCCGAGAGCGCGTGGTCGTCGTTGTCGTCCTCGAACAGGCCGGGATAGAGCCCCATCTAAGCCCCCCGCACGGCGGACTTCGCAGTCTTGCCGCCGACCAGCATGGTGTGCAGATCGGCGGCGAAGCCGCGCACGCGATCCATCGCCACCTTGTTGCGCCGGACCATCCAGTTGTATCCCAGCACCGCCGGCACCGCGACGGCGAGGCCGAGCGCCGTCATGATGAGCGCCTCGCCGACCGGCCCCGCCACCTTGTCGATGCTGGCCTGGCCGGCGATGCCGATCGCGGTCAGCGCGTGATAGATACCCCAGACCGTGCCGAAGAGGCCGACGAAGGGTGCGGTCGAGCCGACCGTCGCCAGGAATGCCAAGCCGCCCTGCATCTTATTGTTGATCGCGTCGATCGAGCGTTGCAGCGACATCAGGATCCAGGAATTGAGATCGACCTGCTTGGCGAGGCTGCCCTCATAGCTCTGCCCCGCCCGCAAGCCGTCCTCGGCCACCATGCGGAAGGCACTACTCGATCCCAGCCGATCGGTGCCCTCGCGCAGCGAATTCGCCGCCCAGAACGTCGCGTTGGCGGCGTTGCCCTGGCGCAGGAGCTGAGCCTGCTCGATCCATTTGGTGATCATGATGTACCAGCTGCCGAGCGACATGATGACCAGCGCCAAGAGCGTGCCGCGCGCGACGAAATCGCCGTTCTGCCACAGCGCCGAGAGGCCGTAGGGGTTGTCGACCGTCTCGGTCGCGTCGTTGATGACCGGTGGCGACACGGCCGGCGCCTCGATGGCCGGCGGCGTGGTTGCGGGTGGGCTGGTCTGGGCGTGGCCGCTCAGCGGCGCCAGCAGGAGGAATCCCGCCAAGGCCAAGCCGGCGATCCGGCGCATGGGTTTGAAAGCTTGCGTGATGGTCATGGTGATGCCCTTGCCTATCTGAGTTTCCAGGTGAATTTCAGCGTGTGCCACATCTCGCGCTTCTGCCCGTCGATCATGCCGGGAAGAAAGCGGTAATCGCTTTTGATGCCGTCGAGCGCCGCCTGGTCGAGATCGGCGAAGCCGCTCGATTGCGCAATCTTGGCATCGACGACGCGGCCGTCGATACCGACCAACACCTGCAGCACGGTCGAGCCCTGCTCGCCGGCGCGGCGTGCCGCCGCCGGATATTCTGGATCACGGCTTTGGCCGCGATCGACGCTGGGCGGTGCATTGCCGCTGCCGGTGATCGCGGTGGCACCGGCCGGCGTACTCGGCAACGCCACCTCGGGCGGCGGCACGAAGGGCTGCGGCGGTGGCGCCACTTTCGGCGGCGGCGGTGGTGGCTTTGCCGGCTCGGGCGGCGGCGCCACGGCGATGATGCGCGCCTCGATCGGCGCCTGCAGTAGATCGATCGAGCGATGCGCCAGCGCCCGCACCAATGCGGTGATCAGCACGACATGGAGCAGCACAACGAAGCCCAGCCCGATGATTCGGCTGGTCGACATCCGGGGTGCGAGATATCCCGCTGCCACTCAGAACTCCTTCCTTAAGCCCATGAAGACCGAGCGACGCGGCCCATATTGCGAGGCGAAGACACCGACGCCGGAGCCCGAGCGCAGCAGATAGGTCTCGTCGAGCACGTTGATGACGTCGAGGCTGAGGTCGATCGGGCCACCCGGCGCATCGGCGAAGCGGTGCGACACGCCGAGATTGACCTGCTCGTAGGACGGCACGGTGCCTTCGTTGAAATTGTCGCCGGGGTTCTGCGTGCGCAGCCCCGAGCCGGCGACGATGTCGATGCTGTAACGCGTGCCGTCCCAGAGATAGGACATGCCGGCCGAGGCGGTCATCAGCTGGCTGTGGTCGGTGTTGACCAGATGGCTGTCGGCATAGGCGAGATCGGCGGCGGTGAAATTGAACTGCGCCGAGGAGATGCCTTCCGCTTTTTGCTGCGCGATGGCGAGGTTGCCGTAATAGGTGAAATTGCCCTTCGTGTAGCTGGTGGTCAGCTCGACGCCCTTATTGAAGCCGACGTGATAGTTGAACGGGGTCAGGATGACCGGCGCGCCGAACTGGCCCTCGTCGAGCAGATTGCGCGAATATTTGTAATAGACGTCGATGCCGCCCTTCAGCCCGGGCAGGAATTCCTGGACGATGCCGGCGTCGAAATAATGCGAACGCTCGGCCTTGACCGGCGAATTGCCGGTCGAGGCGGCAGCACCGGTGGTTCCGGCCAGTGAGGTGAGGTTGGCGCCGGAGACCAGCTCGAAGGGTGGCGGCGTGAAATAGCGCGCATAGCCGGCATGGATGGTGGTCGACGGCGTCGCCTGCCAGACCCCGTTGAGGCGCGGGCTGATCTGGTTCTCCATCGTGTAGGTGTTCACCAGATCGAAGCGCGCGCCGTAATTGATCGTGAAGCTCGGCGTCAGCTTCCAGGCGTCCTGCGCATAGGCGCCGTAAGTCCAGCCGGTCTTGGCGCTGTCGCTGACGATGGTGAAGGGCGTGTCGGGGCCGCCCGCCGGCTCGACCAGGGAATTGGTGTCGGACGATGCCCGCTCCGCCTGCATCAACAAGCCGGCGCGGAAGGTGTGATCGGACACCGCCTTACAGCTGCCATCGGCCTGCACGCCGTTGACGAAGCTCTGCCGCAGCGCCTCCTGGCCGATGCCGTTGAATAGCAAGTCGCCGGTGAAGTCGGGATGGAAATGCAGCGTGCTGTATTTGGTATAGCCCGAAACCTGGAATTCGAGATCCTGGCGGGTTTGCAGGTAGGAGAGAATTCCGTAGCTGCTGGTCTCGGTCTGGTACTCGTTGAGCTGCGCTGAATCGTAGGTGCCGTTGCCGTTGATGGTAAAATTGGTCGGCTGCCCGGGATTGTTGGGGATCTGGAATATCCCGTCGAACGTGCCGGCCATCACATCGACCCGCGTCGATGAATCGATCGGCTTGTCGACATAGAGGAAGCCGTGGCTTTGCTGGGTGTCGTCGTGGATGGCGTTGTAATTGGGCGTCGGCGGCTCGATGCCGCGACTGTTTTGCAGGTAGTCGCCAGCGACATAGAAATTATAGCCGCCGGCGTTGCCGCCATATTCGGCGCTCGGCTGGAATGTGTCGTAGCTGCCGCCATAGATGCCGACCGAGCCGCCCGGCGCGAAGCTGCCGCTCTTGGTCTCGATATCGACGATGCCGGCGGTGCGGAGGCCATATTGCGCCGGCAAGGTGCCGGTGATGAGCTCGACCGAATCGGCAAGCCGCGTGCTGAAGCCCTGGCCGAAGAAGCTGACGCCTTCCGGCAGCAGGATGCCGTTGATGCGGTACTGCACGTTGGCGTGCTCGTTGCGGATATGGAGCTCGGAATTCTCGGCGCTGTCCTGGTTGACGCCAGGTGCCTGCAAAAGAACCTGGCTGAGCGAGGCGTCGGCGCCGCCCGGCAGCGCCTCGATCGCCTGGCTGCCGAGCGTATAGCTCGAGGCGCCGACCTCGCTCTTGATCGTGCTGACGGCGCCGCCGCGCTCGGCGGTGACGACGATCTCTTCGCTTGCGATGCCGGGCGATGGCGGCGACGGCTCGGCCTGGGCCCACGCATTCCCCGCGCCCGCGCAAGCCAGCGCGCAGCCAAGCGCCAGCGCGCCCAGAAGAGCGGTGTGGCGGCGGATCGGGTCGGGCCTCGCGGCCGCGACGTGATGCACGGTGACAGGCTCCGTCGTCGAGAGATCGGGTCCGGCGCCGGGCTTGCGGCCCGGCCGGATTCAAAGCTGCGATCTCAGGCGACGGGTGGGGCGCGGCTGCGGAAAAGCGAATAGGCCGCGGATGAGAGATGGATTGCGGCAATTGAAACGATTGTAACCGCGCCGAATTCGCCCGGTGCGGCAATCACCGGCGGCACCGGCAGCGGGGCGCTGCCCGCCATGTGCATCGCGGCGCAGATCGGGCAATCGTCGTCGACGTTGCCGGGCTGAATGGGCGTGTGATGCGGGCCGTAATCGGCCGTCAGCATCGGCCTGGCGTGGCCGTTGAGAAATTGGAAGTCCTCGGCGTGGATGTGGCCGTAGCCGGCGACGAGCTGCACCAGCATAGCGGCGAGCGCCAGGCCGCGCGCAAAGCGGGCCAGGCGCAACCCCGTGCCGCCGATCGTGCCGGTGCCTTCGGCTTGCCTCAACCCCGCCCCCATTCGCGACCTGCCGATCCTACCGCAGCGTCGCAATATTGCAAGTCACTTGCGTTATCGGCCGAAGCATTCTATTCCTGCCGCCATGGCACGGAAGCCCGGCATCGCCGACGCGTTGATTAGCTTGATGAAGCGGAGCAAGCGTCACGCCTGGACGCTCGAGGATCTGCACGCCGGCCTGGCGCGGCGCGGCGCGGTCACCGATTTCTCGTCGGTTTTTCGTGCCGCCGAAAAGTTGGCATCCGCCGGCACGGTCCATAAGCTGCTGCTCGAAGACGGCCGCGCCCGCTTCGAGCTCATCGGCAGCCATCACGATCACCTACATTGCGGGCGCTGCGACGAATTGATCCCGGTGCCCTGCGTCATTCCGGCCAAGGCCTTCGCGGCGCTTGAAGCCCACACGGGTGGCGCCATCGTCGCGCACCGCGTCATCTTCAACGGCGTGTGCCGCGACTGCCGCCCGCCCGCCGGCGAGCGGAAGTCCGCCGCTCACATTCCGAGATAGGCGCGCCTTATATCCAGCATGCCGGCGACCTCTTGCGACGGTCCTTCCGCCAGCAGTCGCCCCTCGGCGACGACATAGGCATAGTCGCTCACCGCCAGCGCCAGATGCACGTTCTGCTCGACCAGGAGAATGGTGAGCCCGTCGCCCTTCAAGGTTTTGAGCGCGCCGAATAATTGCTGCACGACGACCGGCGCCAGGCCCAGCGACAGCTCGTCGATCATCAGCACCTCGGGAACCGCCATCAGGCCGCGGGCGATCGCCAGCATCTGCTGCTCGCCGCCGGAGAAGGTTCCGGCGCGCTGGCGCCGCCGCTCCTTCAAGCGCGGGAACAGCGCATAGACGCGCTCGAGCCGGTCGGCATAGTGGCGCTGGGCGCGTCTGGAATAGGCGCCCATCTCGAGATTTTCCTCGACCGTCATGGCGGTGAAGAGCTGGCGGCCCTCCGGCACCAGCACCAACCCGCGCGCAGTTTTCTCGTGCGGCGTGAGTGCCGTGACATCCTCGCCGGCGAAGCTGACGCGGCCCTTCCACGGTCGCAAATGGCCGACGATCGCGCCAAGCGTCGTCGTCTTGCCGGCGCCATTGGCGCCCAGGATGGTCACCATCTTGCCGCGCGGAACGCTGAGCGAGATGCCCCACAGCACCTGGACCTCGCCATAGCCAGCCTCGAGCGCCTCGACCTTGAGCAGCGGCTCGCTCATAGCGCGGGCTCCAGCCCGCCGGCGAGGTTCGGATCGCCGAGATAGGCCTCGATGACGAGCTTGTTGTTGGCGATCTCGGCCGGCTTGCCCTCGGCCAGCTTCTGGCCGGAGTTCAGCACCACGATGCGGTCGGAAAGACTCATGATCGCCTGCATCAGATGCTCGATGATCAGGATGGCGACACCGCGCTCGCGGATGCCGCGGATCACCGCGATCATGTGCTCGACCTCGGTCGGGTTGAGCCCGGCGAGCACCTCGTCGAGCAGCAGCAGGCGCGGCGCGGCGCAGAGTGCGCGCGCCAGTTCAAGCCGCTTCTTGCCGGCGATGGTGAGCTGGCTCGCCGGGATGTCCTTGCGCTCGGCGAGACCGACGAGGGCAAGCACCTCGAGCGCGGTCTCGCGGCCGCGCGGCAGCGACAAATTCTCGTGGCCGAAGCAGGCGCCAACCGTGCAGTTTTCCAGCACGCTCATCCCCGCCAGCGGCTGGACGATCTGATGCGTGCGCGCGATGCCGTGACGCACCACGCGATAGGTCTTCTCGCCGGTGATGTCCTTGCCGCCGAAGACGATGTGGCCCTCATCTGGCTCGAAAATGCCGTCGATCAAATTGAACAGGGTCGATTTGCCGGCGCCGTTGGGGCCGATCAGCCCGACGATCTCCCGCTCGCCGACGGTGAAGCTGAGCGACTGCACGGCGCGCACGCCGCCGAAGCGCAGGCTGAGATTGTCGATTTGGAGCAGCACGCTCATTCGAGCAGCTTCCGCGTCCACGGCAGATAGCGATGCACCCAGCCCATGATCCCGCCCGGCGCGAAGGCGACGATGACCAGCAGCAGCAATCCCGCGATAACGAGCTGGAAGTTGGAGAAGGTGTCGGAGACCAGAAGCCAGCCGCGCAATTCCTCGTAGAGGAAGGCGCCAAGCGCCGCACCGGTCACAGTGCCCTGCCCACCCAGCATGACCATGACGATGACCTCGACAGAGAATCCCAGATCGAAGGCATCGACCGGCTGGATGAAGGCGCTCTTGAAGAAATAAAGGCAGCCGGCGATTGCCGGCAGGAAGGCCGACGCGCTGTAGGCGAGCGCCTTGTAGAACGGCGTCGGCACGCCGAGCACCGAAGCGGCGTCCTCGTTCTGGCCGATGGCGAGCAAGCCCAAGCCGAATTTCGAGATCTTGATCGCATAGCTGAGCAGCAGCGACAGCGCCATGACGCCGACCAGCAGGAAAAAGATCGTCCACAGCGCCTGGCGCGGGCCGCCGAGCGACTGATAGGAAATCGTCGAGATATAGATGCCGCTCGACCCGCCCCAGGGCTCGAAATTTGTGACGAAGGCGCGCACCACCTCGTTGACGCCGATGGTTGCGAGCGCGAAATAGGGTCCGCGCAGGCGCAGGATTCCGAGGCCGAAGATCAGCGCCATGCCGCACACCGCGATTCCGGCAACCAACGCCGCCGCCATCGGGTTCCAGCCCTGCGCGCTGATGAGGAAGACGCCGATATAGCCGCCGAGGCCGAAGAACACGATGCTGCCGAAATTGACGTAGCCGGCATAGCCGATCATCAGATTGAGATTGCTCGCCAACGTGATGTAGATGGCGGCAAGCACCAGGGCCTCGCGCAACTGAACATTGCCGTTGACCGCCGGCGCCAGCGCGAAGATCGCGCTGAAAGCGAGGATGATCCAGAAGAACGGCCGCCGGAAAAAATCTATCGCGCCCATCGCTGTCCCGCTCGCGGCGCGCTCATGAGCGCTTGAAAATAAAACTGAATAACCCGCGCGGAAAGGCGATCAGCACGACGATGAAGAGCGCGAATTCGATGATCGAGGTCCAGCTCACCGGCATGAAGGGTGTGGCGAGGCCCTCGACCAGGCCCAAGGCGATGCCGCCGAGCAGCGCCCCCGCTGGGTTGCCGAGCCCGCCCAGTACGGTGACGACGAAGCTCTTGAGCTGATAGGAGCTGCCCGCCAGCACGGTGAAGGGAAACATGGTCGCGATCAGCGTGCCGGAGACGCAGGCGAGCGCGGCGCCGAGGCCGAAAGCCATCGCCAGCACGCGTCGCGTCGGGATGCCGACCAGCTCCGCCGCCTCGCGATTGCCCGATACCGCGCGGATCGCCTTGCCCGGCTTGGTGTATTGCAGGAACCCATAGAGAAGCACGGCGATGACGCAGGTCAGCGCCGCCGCCATCAGGTGCGTGCCGGGAAATGTGTAGCCGCCAAAGCTGAGCCCGGGCAGCGAGACCTCGACATTGAACAGCGAGGTGCCCCAGATCGCGGTGCCGAGACCGATCAGCATCATGTTGACGGCAAATGTGGAGAGCAGGCTCATCAGCGGCGGCCGGCCGATCGTGCGATGCACGGCGATCCAATAGAGCGCGACACCGCCGACGAAGCCGACCACCAGCATGGGGACGACGCTGAGATAAGGCGACAGGCCAAATGCCTGGCTCAACAGGAACAGCCCGAACATGCCGGCGACGATGAGGGCGCCGTGGCTGAGGTTGATGACGTTCATCACGCCCCAGATCAGCGTCAGCCCCATCGCGGCCATGCCGTAGACGGTGCCGACCAGGATTCCGTCGACGATGGAGGCAAGAAGTCCGAGCATGTGAAGACCGGCTGCGAAAAAGGGCGGGCTCTCGCCCGCCCTCTTCCGATCAGCTTACGGCAGCGGGTAGAGGATCGGCGATGTTGCCGCCGAGAGCGGCCAGATCACCTGCTTCGCCAGATCGCCGTCCTTTTTCTGCCATTGCGAGAGAATGACCGAATGCGCGACCTGCAGACCGTGGCTCGCCGGGTCGGTCGAGAATTTCGTGCGGCCGAACATCGTGGTGACGTCGATCTTGTTGAGCGCGGCGGTGACCTTCTCGGGATCGAGCGAGCCAGCCTGCTCGATGGCGTGCTGCAGGACTAACCCGCCGGCATAGCCGCCGGCGGCGAAATAGGCGGGTGCGATATTGTATTTCGCCTGGAAGCGCTTGGCGAAATCCGCCGGGGTCGGGCCGAAATCTGGCTTGTAGGTCACCTGCGGCGCCCATTGCGATGGCACCGTGACGCCGAGCGCCGCATCGCCCAACTGTGAGAACTGCGGGCTGTCGGGCGCCACGAACAGCGTCACCCATTTGACGCCTGCCTTCTGGTCGTGCAGCTGCCGCGCCAGCGTGGCGCCGTCGGGATAATGCCCGCCGCCCAAGAGACCGTCGGGCTTGGCCGAGACGATCTTGTTGATGATCGCGCTGAAATCGGTCTGATCGGGCGGATAGGATTCATCCAGCACGATCTTCAGGTTGCGCTGGCCGGCCTGATCGCGCGCCGCCGCCGCCGCCGCCTTGGAGAACGGATCGTCGGAATAGACCAGCGCGATGGTGGCGTCGGCCTTCTTCGATTTGAGCGCGTCGAGCGCGCCGGTGAGGTACAGATCGGCTGGGCTGTAGATCTGGAACAGGTATTTATTGCCGAGGGTGTAGGTCTTGCCCTCCGCCGCGCCGGTCGTGATCATGACCTTGCCGTTCTGCTCGGAGATCACCGCCGCGGTGGCAACCAGGCCCGAGGAATACGGGCTGAACAAAAAGTCCGCCTTATCCTCGACGATGAGACGCGTATAGAGCTGCTGGACGCGCGCGCCTTGCGACTGATCGTCATAAGTGACGAACTTCACCATGTAGGATTTGCCGCCGATCTTGATGCCGCCGGCGGCGTTGACGTCGTCGCGCCAGAGTTCGAAGCCGCCGACCTGGGCGGCGGAATCCACCTGCATCGCGCCGGTCTGCGACACGGTGAAGCCGATGATGATGGTGTTCTGGGCTTGCGCCGAAACGGCGAAACAGGCCGGCGCCGCCAGCAGCAATGCCGCGAGCGCGAAACGGAATAGGCGATTCATAGCTCCCCCCATGCATCTTATGCGAGATCGATTGTCCCAGCGCGCGCCGGGATCGCTTAAAACGAGGTTATTCCATACCGACCCGATGGACAAGATGGACCGCCTCATATTTCCGTTGCTCGCGGCGTCGCCAGGGTTTGAGATGGGCTCCATTACGGGACAGGAGAGCGGCATGGATCAACGCCAAGCGGCCAGCACCGCACCGGCCGGCGATCAGGCGGTGCTTTTGCGCGAGGACCGTGACGGAATTGCCTGGCTGACGCTCAACCGCCCGGCCGCGCGCAATGCGCTTTCGGTCGGGCTGATGGCGGCGCTGCAAGCGGCGCTCGACGCCATATCCCGCGACCGCGCGATCAAGGTGGTGGTGATCGCCGCCAACGGCCCGGGATTCTGCGCCGGCCACGATCTGCGCGAGATGCGCGCCAATCCCGGCCGCGCGATCTATGAAAAGCTTTTCACCCAATGCGCCAATCTCATGATCAGCATCGTGAAGCTGCCGCAGCCGGTGATCGCCCGTGTTCACGGCATCGCCACCGCCGCCGGCTGCCAGCTGGTGGCGAGTTGCGATCTTGCCGTCGCTGCCGACGATGCACGCTTTGCCACGCCGGGCGTCAATATCGGTCTGTTCTGCTCGACGCCGATGGTGGCGCTATCGCGCGCGGTCTCGCGCAAGCCGGCGATGGAGATGCTGCTCACCGGCGAGATGATCTCGGCGCAGCAGGCGCGCGATTGGGGCTTGATCAACCGCGTCGTCGCTCCCGCTTCGCTCGATGCCGAGGTCACCAAGCTGGCGCAGCAGATATCCTCTAAATCGCCGCTGGTGGTGAAAATCGGCAAGCAGGCGTTCTATCGCCAGGCCGAGCTCGGCCTCGACGTCGCCTATGCCTATGCCAGCGAGGTGATGACCACCAACATGCTGGCGCGTGACGCCGAGGAAGGCATCGACGCCTTCCTGCAAAAGCGCCCGCCGGTCTGGGAAAATCGATGAACCACGATTCCTACTGCGACGATTACCTGCGCGGCATTCTCGACAGCGTCAAGACCATCGCCATGGTCGGCGCCAGCGAGAATTGGAATCGGCCGTCCTACTTCGTGATGAAATATCTGCAAGGCAAGGGCTTTCGAATCATCCCGGTCAATCCGATCGCCAAGGCGCCGGAGATCCTCGGCGAGAAAGTCTATAATTCGCTCGCCGAGATTCCGGACAAGATCGACATGGTCGATTTCTTCCGCCGCTCGGAGGAGGCCGAGGCCATCGTCGACGATGCGATCGCGATCGGCGCCAAGGTGGTGTGGATGCAGATCGGCGTCATTAATCCCGAAGCCGCGGCGAAGGCCGAGGCGGCCGGGCTCAAGGTGGTGATGAACCGCTGCCCCAAGATCGAATATTCGCGCCTGCACGGCGAATTGTCGTGGAGCGGCGCCAATAGCAGGATTATTTCGTCGAAGCGGCGGTAGCTAGGGTGAGCGACAAGCCAAGGCTACCCGGCTTCGAGACCCTGGCCGTGCATGCCGGCGCCTCGCCCGATCCGGCGACCGGCGCCCGGGTGACGCCGATCTATCAGACCACCGCCTATGTCTTCGACGATGCCGACCACGCCGCCTCGCTCTTCAACCTGCAGAGCTATGGCTACCTCTATTCGCGCATGGCCAACCCGACGGTCTCGGTGCTGGAGGAGCGCCTCGCCGCACTCGAGGGCGGGCGTGGTGCCGTCTGCACCGCCTCGGGCCACGCGGCGCAGATGCTGGCCTTCTTCGCCTTCATGGAGCCGGGCGATCATTTCATCGCCTCAGACAAGCTCTATGGCGGCTCGGTCACGCAATTCGGCCGCAGCTTCAAGAAATTCGGCTGGCAGGTCAGCTTCGTCGACGCCGACGATCCGGAGAACATCCGCAAGGCGGTGACGTCCAAGACCAAGGCGGTCTTTGCCGAGAGCATCGCCAATCCCGGGGGCGTCGTCAGCGATATCGAAGCGATTGCCAAGGTCGCGCACGATGCCGGGATTCTCTTCATCGTCGACAACACCATGGCGACGCCCTATCTCTGCCGCCCGTTCGAATGGGGTGCCGATCTGATCGTCCATTCGACGACAAAATTTCTCTCCGGCCACGGCAATGCGATGGGCGGCGCCGTGATCGACAGCGGCAGATTCGATTGGGCCAAGAGCGGCAAATTCAAATCGCTGACCGAGGGCGAACCCGCCTATCACGGGCTGCGCTTTCACGAGACCTTCGGCGATCTTGCCTTCACCGTGCACGGCCATGCGGTGGGCTTGCGCGATCTTGGCGCCACGATGGCGCCGCTCAACGCGTTTCTCACCATCAGCGGCATCGAGACGCTGCCGCTGCGCATGGAGCGCCATGTCGCCAATGCGCTCGCCGTGGCAACGCATCTCGAAAAAAATCCCGCCGTGGCCTGGGTGTCCTATGCCGGCCTGCCGTCGAGCCGCTATCGCGCCCTCGCGCGGAAATACATGCCCAAGGGCGCCGGTTCGGTCTTCACGTTTGGGCTCAAGGGCGGCTATGCCGCCGGGGTCAGGCTGGTCGAGGGCGTCAACCTCATCTCGCATCTCGCCAATCTCGGCGACACCCGCTCGCTCATCCTGCATCCCGCCTCGACCACGCACCGCCAATTGGACGCGGCGCAGCTTGCCGCGGCCGGCGCCGGACCCGAAGTGGTGCGGCTGTCGATCGGCATCGAAAGTGTCGCCGATATCATCGCCGATCTCGACCAGGCGCTGGCCAGCGCCGCCCACGGCTAGACCTCGGATAGACTTGACGAAAACCGGCTTGACCCTCATCGGGGGAAGCGCCAGTATTGCGGCAACGGGAAAGACAGCGCCGAAAGCCAACGACGCGTCAGGTGGGGAGGATAGCGATGGCGCGAACCAAGCGTGGTGGTTGGAGCTGGTGGTATCTGCTCCTGATCGTGCAATACCCGCTCGCCCTCTGGGTCCCGCTCTACAACAAAGCCGATCCGAGCTTCATCGGGCTGCCGTTCTTCTACTGGTATCAGCTTGCGCTGATCCTGGTCGGCGCGGTGCTGATCGCGATCGTCTATTTCGCCACCGAAGCCGAGTAAGACCGCCGCAGGGCGGACAGCAAAAAACGTCTCGATGGGGGGAATGCCGTGAGTGAAGTGAATTGGGTTGCGCTGATCGTTTTCGTGATCCTGTTTGGCTTCATTACCTGGCTCGGCTTTGCCGCCGCCCATTGGCGCCGCGGCGATCTCAACCTGCTGAATGAATGGGGCCTCGGCGGCCGGCGCTTCGGCACCGTCGTCACCTGGTTCCTGATCGGCGGCGACCTCTATACCGCCTACACCTTCATCGCCGTGCCCGCCCTCGCCTTCGGCGCCGGTGCGATCGCCTTCTTCGCGGTGCCCTACACCATCGCGGTCTATCCCTTCATGTTTGTCGTCTTTCCGCGCATCTGGTCGGTGTGCAACAAGCACGGCTATGTCACCGCGTCCGATTTCGTGCGCGGCCGCTTCGGCAATCGCTGGCTGGCGCTCGCCATCGCCTTGACCGGCATCGTCGCTACCATGCCCTATATCGCCCTGCAGCTGGTCGGCTTGCAGGTGGTGATCGGCGCGCTCGGAGTTTCCGGATCGGGCTGGGTCGGCGAATTGCCGCTCATCATCGCCTTCGTCATCCTGGCGGCCTTCACCTATTCGAGCGGGCTGCGCGCGCCCGCCGCCATCGCCATCGTCAAGGACATGCTGATCTATCTCACCACCGCCGCGGCCGTGGTGATCATCCCCTACCAGCTCGGCGGCTTCGGCAATATCTTCGCCGCGGTGCCGGCGGCCAAGGCGCTGTTGGCGACACCGGGCGCCAACACCACCGGCGCCTACGGTGCCTACGCGACCCTGGCCCTTGGCTCGGCCATGGCGCTGCTGCTCTATCCGCATTCGATGACCGGCATCCTCGCGGCCAGCAGTAGCAAGGTCGTGCGCCGCAACTCGGCGATGATCCCGGCCTATTCCTTCATGCTCGGGCTGCTGGCGCTGCTGGGATTCCTCGCGCTGGCCTCGGGGGTCAGCACGCTTCCGGAATTCGCTGGCGGCTTCAAGCAATTCGGCAACAACTTCGCCGTGCCGGCGCTGTTCCTGCACAGCTTCCCGTCCTGGTTCGTCGGCATCGCCTTTGCCGCGATCGGCATCGGCGCGCTGGTGCCGGCGGCGATCATGTCGATCGCCGCGGCCAATCTCTTCACCCGCAACGTCTACAAGGAATTCTTCAACCGCAACTGCTCGGAGCGGCAGGAATCCAACATGGCGAAATGGGCGTCGCTGATCGTCAAATTCGGCGCGCTGATCTTCATCGTCTTCGTGCCGACGCCCTACGCCATTCAATTCCAGCTGCTGGGCGGCATCTGGATCATCCAGACCTTCCCGTCGGTGATCGTCGGCCTCTATAGCCGCTGGCTCAACCACTGGGCGCTGCTCTGCGGCTGGGGCACCGGCACCGTGATCGGCACTTGGATGGCGGCCTCGGTCAATTTCGGCGCCATGTACCCGATCCATCTCGGCGACTGGACCTTCGTCGGCTATATCGCGATCTGGAGCATCGTCCTCAATTTCGTCGTCGCCATCGTGCTGACGCCGGTGTTCAACGCGATCGGCGCCGGTCACCGCCGCGACCAGACCGCGGAAGCGGATTATCTCGCCTAAACCGGACGGGTCTTTCGGGCAAAGAAGGGCGCGGCGCAAGCCGCGCTCTTTTTATTTTGGCGGCAAGCCGGGGTTCTTTTGCGTCGTGTGTGGTCAGATGTAGTTCGCGACCTCGACCAGATTGCCGTCGGGGTCGCGGAAATAGATCGAGCGCATCGGCCCCTGTGCGCCCCGGCGCATCACCGGACCGATTTCGATCGCGATGCCCAAGGTTGCGAGATGCTCGATCACATCCGGCAAGGGTGTCGGGCTGATCAGGCAGAAATCGCCGCTGCCCGGCGTTGAGGTCTTGGCCTTGGGCTCGAATTCATGCCCGGCGCGATGCAGGTTGATCTTCTGCGCGCCGAAATGCAGCGCCAGCCTGCCCTCGAATTCGACCCGTTTCATGCCGAGCGCCCGCGTATAGAAGGCGCAACTCGCCTCAAGGTCGCGCACCGTCAATACAAAATGGTCGATGCGGTCGATCAGTGGGGGCTTGGTCATGCTCGGGCTCGGCGGCGACGCTTGACCGGCGCGGTCTCGGCCCGCACCCAATCGAGATATGGCGCGAAGCCGCCCGACACTCGAAACGCCTCGATGCAGGGACAATCGTAGGAATGCAGCGCCTTCACCCGGGCGATCAGCGCCGGCAGGCGGGGCGCCGTCGTCTTCAGGATCAGCACCGCCTCGGCGCCGCTTTGGAGCCAGCCGTCCCACCGATAGATCGCCCGCATGCCAGGGATGATATTGGCGCAGGCGGCGAGTCGCGCCTTCACTAATGCTCGGCCAATGGCGAGCGCCTCGCGCCGGCCGGATGCCGTGACATAGACCGCGATCACCGCCGCTCGCACCATCGCCAGCCCCTCACGATTCGATCTCGGATGAAGATTAGATACGAATGGTCTGATCTTGAAGGTAGTTTTGGTGTCAGATCGATCGGAAAAAATGGTCGGAGCGGCGAGATTTGAACTCGCGACCCCTTGGACCCCATCCAAGTGCGCTACCGGGCTGCGCTACGCTCCGTCCGTTTGGGGAATTCGGGCGGCCCGACTATAGGGGTGGCCGTCTGTCTATGTAAACCGGCCTTCGGCCGGTGGGGCTGTGTAAACCAGCCTTCGCCCGGCAGGTTCAGCCGCCGCGGGTCTTGCGCAGCTCGGTGCGCAGTGACAAAAGCTCGCGGCGCAGATCGAACAGCTCCTTGCGCAGATCCTCGGGCCGCTCGATCGGCTCGGCGCGCCGCTCGCGGGTCGCGGCTGGCAGCACCAAGCGTGGAATCTCGTCGGTCTTGAGCGCGCCCTCGCGCATTAATTTCTGCACGCCCTTGATGGTATAGCCCTGATCGTAGAGGCACTGCCGGATGCGGCGCAGCAGCGCCACGTCGTCCGGGCGGTAGTAGCGGCGCCCGCCGGCGCGCTTCAACGGCTTCACCTGGGGGAATTTCGACTCCCAGAAGCGCAGCACGTGCTGCGGCACCTCGAGTTCCTGCGCCACCTCGCTGATGGTGCGGAAGGCGTCGGCCGATTTGGGTCCCCGCCGGCTGCCGGCCGGGCCCAGCGGTCCCCGCTCGTAAGGTTCGGAGAGGCGCATGATCAGGCCGTGCCGCTGCGCGGCGCGCCGGTCGACAGCGCCGAATTGATCTGGTTCTTCAGCACATGCGAGGCGCGGAACACCAGCACGCGACGCGGGTTGATCGGAACTTCTTTGCCGGTTTTGGGATTGCGGCCGATGCGGCGGCCCTTCTTGCGCACGGCGAAGCTGCCGAAGCTAGAGACCTTGACCATCTCGCCGCGGGCCAGGGCCTCGGCGATCTCGTTCAGCACGGTCTCGACCAGCTCGGCCGATTCGTTCCGCGACAGCCCGACTTCCTGGTAGACCGCCTCGCTGAGCTGAGCGCGGGTAACCGTTTGCCCTGCCATTGCGGGCCTCCCCCAGATAATTTTTTAAAGCCTATGCCCGGGCGGGAAGTTTTGCAAATACAACCGTTTGGGGGTTGTTCTTGAATAACGGGGATAAGTCGAAAGCCGGGGAATCGCCTGGATTCCCGCCCGATTCTACCAGCGCACCAGCGCCGAGCCCCAGGTCAGCCCGCCGCCCATCGCCTCGAGCAGCACGAGCTGGCCGGGCTTGATCCGGCCGTCGCCGACCGCCTCGGCCAGAGCCAGCGGCACCGACGCCGCCGAGGTATTGGCGTGGCGGTCGATGGTCATGACGATCTTGTCGGCGGCGAATCCCAACTTCTTGCCGGTGCCGTCGATAATGCGGCGGTTGGCCTGATGCGGCACCAGCCAGTCGATCTCGGCTGCCGTGACGTGGTTCGCCTTTAACGCCTCGTCGGCGACCTCGGCCAGCCTTTGCACCGCGTGGCGGAAGATCTCCTTCCCCTCCATGCGCAGGAACCCTGCCTTGCCGGTGGTGGACGGGCCGCCATCGACATAGAGCAATTGGTAATTGCTGCCGTCGGTATGGAGATGCGTCGAGAGAATCCCGCGCTCCTTGGCATCGCCGGTCGAGGCTACGGCTTCCAGCACCACCGCCCCCGCCCCGTCGCCGAACAGCACGCAGGTGGCGCGATCCTCCCAATCGAGGATGCGCGAGAAGGTCTCGGCGCCGATCACCAGCGCGCGCTTCGCCTGGCCCGCCTTGATGAAATTATCGGCGGTCGCCAGCGCATAGAGAAATCCGGTGCAGACGGCGTGGACGTCGAAGGCGGCACCTTGGGTGGCGCCGAGCCGCGCCTGCACCTTGGCGGCGGTCGCCGGGAAAGTGTTGTCGGGCGTCGCCGTCGCCAGCACGATGAGATCGATCTCGGACGCCTTGACGCCGGCATGGACGAGCGCACGCTCCGCCGCCTTCAGCGCCAGATCCGAGGTGAATTCGCCCTCCGCCGCGACGTGGCGCTGGCGGATGCCGGTGCGCTGGACGATCCACTCATCGGAGGTATCGAGCCGCGCCGCCAGCTCGGCGTTGGTGACGATGCGCTCGGGCAAATAAGCGCCGCAGCCGCGGATGCGTGCGCGGAAGGCCATGCTCAGAGCGCTGCCGTGGTCTTGGCGGCCACCGCCGGGATCGCGCTCAGCTGCAGGATACCGTCATGGATCTTATCGAGGAAGCCGTTCGCCTGCATGTCGATGGCGACGCCGATGGCGTTGGCGAAGCCCAGCGCATCGGTCGAGCCGTGACTCTTGACGCAGATGCCCTGGATGCCAAGGAAGACCGCGCCGTTATAGCTCCGCGGATCCATGCGCTTGCGCAGCTTGGTGAGCGCGCGATAGGCCAGTAGATATCCCGCTCGCGCCACCGGCGAGCTGCGGAAGGCACCGCGCAGGAATTCGGAATAGAGCCGCGCGGTTCCCTCGATGGTCTTCAGCGCGACATTGCCGGTGAAGCCGTCGGTGACCACGACGTCGACGATGCCCGCGGCGATATCGTCGCCCTCGATGAAGCCGTGAAAGTCGATCGGCGAGCCGGGCTCGCGCAGCCGGATCGCGGCGCCGCGCACCGCGTCGTTGCCCTTCATGTCCTCGGAGCCGACATTGAGCAGCCCGACGCGCGGCTGCGGCAGTCCCAGCACGGTGCGGGCGAAGATCTCGCCCATCAGCGCGAACTGCACCAGGTTTTCGGAATCGCATTCGACATTGGCGCCGAGATCGAGCATCACGCTCTCGTTGCGCAATGTGGGCAGCAGCGAGGCGATGGCCGGTCGGTCGATGCCCTCGATCATCTTGATGATGATCTTGGCCATCGCCATCAGCGCGCCGGTATTGCCGGCGGAGACGACGCAATCCGCCTCGCCTTGGGCCACCGCGTCGATGGCGAGACGCATCGACGAGCGCCGGCCGCTGCGCAGCGCGACCGAGGGCTTGGCGTCGTCGGTGATGAACTCATCGGTGTGGCGGATCTGCGCTCGCTCGGCCAGCTTGGGCAGTTGCGCCAAGAGCGGCTTCAACTTGGCCTCGTCGCCGAAGAGCTGGAATTGCGCCTCGGGGAAGCGCTCCAGAGCGATGGCGGCGCCCTTCACCACCATGGCGGGCGCATGCTCGCCGCCCATCGCGTCGAGCGCGATGACGAGCCGTTTGTTCAAGCGACGCCTGCTACCTGGTTCCGGCGCGTCACGCCGTTTCCGTCGTCGCCGGGCTGACTTCGCGGCCGTCGTATTGGCCGCAGGCGGCACAAACGTGATGCGGCCGCTTCAACTCGCCGCAATTGGAGCATTCGACGTAGCTCGACGGCTTCAGCGCATGATGCGAACGGCGCATATTGCGGCGCGAGGTGGATGTCTTCTTCTTTGGAACTGCCATGGGAATGTCTCTGAAAGCGCCCCGGCGGGGCGTGCCGCGATTGAGTAGCCAATATTGAGCGCTACCGCAACCTCGTTCGCCCTAGGCCTTGGAATCATTCTTGCTTCTCAAGGCCGCCAAGGCTTGGAAGGGCGAATGAGTCGGGGCCGCTAGTGCCTCCGAGGCGGTTTCCCGGCCCGGTTGAGCGGCATTGGGGGCGCGCGGAAAGGGGTCGAGCGCCAAGGAGAGCTGCTGCGCCACCGCCTCTCCCAAATCGATGACGCCGCCGACAATCGGCTCGACCGGCTCGGCCGCGCCGTCCAGCGTCACCTCGCTCGCCTCGCTATCCTCGCTGTAGAGCAAGGTAAAGCGCTCGGCCAGCTTGACCGGAACCGGGTCGAGCGTGAGGACGCAAGCCTGCGCGACATCGGCGTCGAGCTCGGCCTGGAGGCGGATCATGCCGCCCGGGATGCGCTGCACCCGCACCGTCGCGGCAAGCCGATCGAGCGTGTGCAGGCCAAAGCGCGCCACCAGCGCCGCCCGCTCGGCGGGCTTGGCGGTTATCTCGAAGATCTCCTCCTCGCCGCGGATGCGCGCGACTTCGAGCGGGCGGGAGAATTCGGGGCCGATCGATTTGTCCATGTTAGGTCTCCGATCGAGCCGGCGGCAGGTCGTCGGCGGAAAAGACACTCGCCGGCAGCTCGCCCGCCATCAGCGTCGTCACCGGTACGGTTTCGAGCGCCGCCGCCGCGCGACGCAGATAGGCCGCCGCCGCGACGATTTGGGCTGGTTGCGGAGTCGTCGTGCCGAAGAGATTGCGGTGCAGCGCCTCGTCGAGATTTTCGGCGCCGGCGAGACCCCGCTCATAGGCGCGGATGCGGCCATAGAAGGATTTCGCCATGGTCTTGACCTGGCGGCCGACGCCGAGGTCGCTCGCCCCCATCTCGCGCAGATTGCGGTCGAAATCCGCGAACATCGTATCGTGCAGCGCCTGGGCGAATCCGGCCGCCTCGGGCGCCGGCTTCAGTCGCTGCAGCACCAGGAAGGCGATCACGGCGATCATCTCGAACCGCCCGTCGAGCGTATCCGGCACCTGCCAGGCGGCGAAAAATACCGGCGCGCGCGCCGCCTTGACCATCGCGGCGTAAAGCGCCAGCACGGCGGCGTCGGGATGGCGGCGAAACAGCGAAGTTAACGGCATCTTTAACGCCCCGCCGTTGACAGCGGGCCTCTCCCACGGGCATCTTCTGGCGATATGGGGATCGCTTTCAAGCTTGTTAACCGCCGCTCGCGGCGTCTTTTGGCCTTCGTGGCGCTGGGTGTCCTGCTCGCCGGCTGCGAGGTGTCGGCCGATCTGCGCGGCAATTCGCCCGACGCGAACAATCTCGATCAGGTGAAGCCGGGCACCACCGACAAGGCGACGGTGACGCGTCTGCTCGGTTCGCCCTCGACGGTCGCCGCTTTCGATACCGACGTCTGGTATTACGTCAGCCAGAAGACCAAGAACGTCGCGTTCTTCCGCACCGATGTGCTGGAACAGAAAGTGGTGGCAATCACCTTCGACAAGGACGGCGTGGTCAAGGACATCGACACCAAGGATCTGAAGGATGCTCGGGCGATCACGCCGGATCCCAACGCCACCCCTACCCCGGGCCGCGAATTCTCGGTGATCGAGCAG
>Ga0182024_10001834_pt1 | contig 53573 bp, 43 predicted proteins | sample P32metaG_FD_120480 | JGI IMG/M metagenome (GOLD analysis project Ga0182024, IMG submission 120480) | Permafrost microbial communities from Stordalen Mire, Sweden - P3-2 metaG (Illumina Assembly) | ecosystem: Environmental > Terrestrial > Soil > Wetlands > Permafrost | place: Sweden: Stordalen...
AGGGCAGAGCTCCGATCTCGGACAGTGCCGGGGTGGGCGAGGAGCTGGCGCCGGTGGTGACCGAGAACGTCCCGGCGCTGCCCACGGTGAAGGTGGTGTGGTCGGCGCTGGTGATGGTCGGGGCCACCGGGATCTCCTCGGTGTACTGGACCGAGACCGACCCGTTGCCGGCGGGCGCGTTGCCGGTGGTGTCGGTTCCGAGAGATGTCGACCACGGGGCCCCGGTCGACCCGCCGCCGCCGGCGTAGCCACCGACTCCTCCGGCACCGCCTCCGTTGCCTCCGAGACACCCGCCGCCACCACCGCCGCCGCCGCCGCTCGCCGTGGCGGTCCCCGCGCAGTCGCTCCGTAGTAGGGACGTTTGTAGGGAGGCCAGTGCCGGCCGCGTTCTGGGACAATGACCGCATGCCAGCCGAGTCCGTTGACGGCGAGTCAAGCGGTCCAATCTGCCCGAACTGTCACCGGCCACTTCGCGGGAATCTGCGTAATGAGCGACTGAACGCCCAAGTATCGTCTGAGAGTGGAGAACAATCGCGAGTAGGGTTCATCTATTGCGGTTCTTGTGGTTGGCCCCTCCACATCGATGTGCGAAGTACGTTTACGGCCGCAGGTGCTCCCGGAGGTGCAAAGTTAGCCACCCCGGCGGATGAAACCACTCTCGAGGGACAGTTTCAACTCCGATGCCGAGATCTGATCTCTGAAATCCGGGCACTTGGCTTTGACCCGTTCGTATGGGTCGCGCTAATCAACGATCTAGGCGCTGTCGGAGCCGCGAAGAGAATCCTCGCGGACCATGAGATCCTCCCAGTTACCCGTTGGCTCGTTGACCAGGGGCTCCCCGAACTCACGATGGAACGGGAGATCGAGCAGCTCCGATGGGCTGACCTGTTCGACGAGACGGAGCGGTTCGAGGCAGTTCGGCGACTTTCTATAGCCGGAGGCAGAGTGACCTGAACCCTCCGAATGGATCCACGTGGACCAGTTATCGGGGGCAGGTCATACACCCTAGGCCACCGCCAGATGCCGCTACTGGTCTCTGCGATCGCCTGGTGACATCAAAAACGATCGGTGCAACAGATGCAGCAAATCGTTACGGACTCAGCCGACCGTGACCTGCAGGCCATCGGCACCAGCGAGCACGTCGACTCGGTGACTTCCGTCGGACCGACGGATGACCTGCAGGTCGGCTGAGGCGTCCCCTACTCGGAGCTGTCGGAGCGTGATCTCCGACATCCACTCTGGAAGTGCTGGGCGAAGTCGCAGTACCCCCTTCGCCGCGTCGGCATCGATGCCCAGCAGGGTGGAGACCATATGGACCAATGCGCCGGACGACCACCCCTGAGGCACGTTCGCTCCGAGGTACTGGACGGGGAACGCTCCCGAGTCGCGGGTCAGGCCGGCGAAGAGCTCGGGCAGACGCTCCGAGGCGAACCTCGAAGCGGCGTCGAAGATACCCGAAGCCACCGTGGCCGCCTCGTCGTCGAAGCCGTATGCTCGAAATCCGGCTGCAGCGATAGCGTTGTCGTGGGGCCACACCGACCCGCGTTGGTACGAAAGTGGGTCGTAAGCGATATGTTCGCTCGACAGCGTGCGGATGCCCCATCCGCTCCACATGTCTTCGGCCATGAGACGCCTCACGACCCGGGCGGCCCGCTCGGGGTCGACGGCCTCTTGCCACAAGAGATGGCCAGGGTTCGAAGACACCGAGTCGATAGGACGCTTGTCGCCGTCGAGGCCGAGGTAGTAGGTGCCTTCCTCCTCCCACCAGAAGCGTTCCTCGATCGCCCCGGCCAGCCGGTCGGCGTCCGAGCGAAGGCGGACGGCCAGTCGGCGATCGCCAAAGGCCGTCTCGGCGACCTCTGCCCAGGCGCGCTTTGCCGCGACGACGAGCCCCTGATGCTCACAAAGGGCGATGGGAAGCTTGGCGAGCGATCCGTCACCGCTGACGATGGCGTCACCGGAGTCCTTCCAGCCCTGGTTGTAGTAGCCGTCAGGAGAACGCGTCGCGTACTCCTGGAGCCCGTCACCGTCAACATCGCCATCGCGATCGATCCATGCGAGGGCCCGCTCCACGTGGGGTCGTACAGCGTCGAGATCTTTGCGGTCGCCGTGCCAGCGCCAGGCGCGTGCCGCCACCAGCACGTAGAGCGGCGTGGCCTCGTGGGTCCCGTAGTACGGGGTGTGCGGGATGAGGTGGAGCGCCGCGAGCTCACCGTGGCGCACCTCGTGTTCGATCTTGCCCGGCTGCATATCGCGACGGTCGTCGTAATCGTCGGCCTGGAGGGCAGCCAGCGCTCTCAGGCTACCGAGGGCGAAGCGAGGCGAGATGACGAGCGTCTGAAATGAGATCGTGAGCGCGTCGCGACCGAACAAGGTGACGAACCACGGGATCCCCCCGGCTGGCACCCAGGCATCAACGTCGTCACCGGTCGGGTCGCCGGTGGCGAGATCATCATGATGATGAAGGCGCAGGCCGGCAAGGTCATCGATAGCTTGGCGCAGCGCCCCGGTCACGCCCGGGTTCGACGTCTCGAAGATCGTCGCCTGCTCGACCCACCGTCGCCTGGCAACCTCGCGATGGGAGTCCGCCTCAAGCAGCTGGTGGCAGGGACGGGTCACCCGGCGCTCCTTGCCATCGATCTCGGGCATCCACCACAGACAGCAGTGCCACGAACCAGCTGGGTCGAGCTCGATCCGAAACAGAATGCCGCCGTTGGCAAACTGGGGAGGAGAGTCGTTGTCCGCTACTTCGAGGACGAGTGCTCGCTCGAACGTCCCGTTGGTGTAGCGAGTAGTGAGCCGGCTCTTCTCTTCGTCCCAGAAGCTGTGGATGATGCCTCGCCTGATACGGCGGTGGGCCTTCACGTCGAAGATATCGGCGAAGTCGGTTTCGATACTCACCTCGAGATCGAACACGGCATCGTCTCGACTCTGGTTGGTGAGATCGTAGTCCTCGTGGATCCCGGGTCCCACCGTCCGATCGAGACGCAGGTGGAGGGAGTGTTCGGGGACATCGCCGTCGTCGCCGCCGATCAAGGGCGGGTTGGTGAATTCAAAGCGCGCCGAGTGGTGGTCCGTTGCTGCCCCATTGAGCAGGATCGGTTGCTTGCCGCTGAGTTTCAGTCGGTAACCCGAGGCGAGGCGGGTGTCGGCGGCGAAGTAGCCCTGCTCCTTCGTGCTCGACATTTCTCCCGACCGCTCACAGACGACGACCTCATCGTCGAAGTGCGTGGAGACCACGAGGGGCCCGACCGATACCTCCACTCTGCCCTCCCTTCTGGTAGGCGCCTTGCTGGCCTGCAACGAGACCATACGTCGCTGAGGCGCGTATGGCCTACCTACAGCTGAACCGGAGCCGGTCGAATACCGACATCAGCGACGCTCGAACCACACTGATGTCCTCGATGGCCGGAGGACCCAAGCGGTCCGGGGTTTCTGGGCCGAACTGCGGAGCAGCTTCGTGGCACCCATTTGGGATATGGTTACTCGGTACCCACGACGGAACATCTAGGAGACGCGTTCGTCACGGGAAACTCTCGGATGGCCCCTTATATGATCGTAGATCGTCACCAGACGAGAGACCACTGGGGCATGTTCGTACCAACGACGCCCCAAGAGGTTCAGATGCGTAGGCGCATGTCGCGTCACATAGCGGGCGCTTTCGAAAGTCACCCCTTCGGCGTCGGGGCCCAACGACCGCTGGATTAGCGGAATGGCTTCTAAAAGTTCCCATTCGATCTCGGGAGTGATCAGGGCTATGAGCGACGTTAGTGGCCCATCGAAGTCTTGCCCCGTATTGAGACTGATTCCCTGAATGCTGCGTGATAGATCTCCTACTTCATCTATGAGGGGCCGTCGGTCCCTGGCTCGGTCGGCCATGCGAGCAGCCGTCGAGTGAAGGGCAGGTATGGAAGAGAGAGCATTGGCGACGTCCATCAGGCAAGACTGCCGAATGGCGACGTGCTCGATGATCTCCTTTGCGACATTGCCGTAGTCATATCGGAACTCAACCGATGACCCCCGGTTCTCGTTGATTCGCGCAAAGCGATCTTTTTTCTTTTTGCCAAGGTGAGGGTCGCTGGACCGAATCCCGTCGTCCGCTCCAGTTCAGAGGGGGAGAGAGGGGCCACGCGCACCCGGCGACCCCAAAGATCACCGCGCAGCCGGCAACGGGCCAGGCGGGACGGCCGCCGAGCGCGAACCACCTAGCACCACGGCCCACGCAACCGCCGCCGCCGAGCAGCCGGGCCGCCGCCGGCGACGGGGCGGAGGGAGAGAGAAGGGGAGGGCTATGAACTTCAAGCCTCGATCACGTTGGGAACCGCTGTTCCGTCCCTGGGCGTCGCTCCTCGTGGTGCTGGGTGGCATGCGGCTGATGGGGGTCTGAGGCGACCTACTCCTCCCAGGTCCGGGCCGGGAGAGGCGTCACCCGGCCCGGTCTGGCGTCGCCCGATCTCGCCTCAAGCCCGTCCCCCGAATTGAGCCCTCATAGGCCCACCCTCGGGTGAATAATGGTCGAATGGCAAGTCGCTCCGCGCCCCCTACCATCCTGGTCGTCGAGGATGAGAGCACACTCCGCCACCTCCTGCGTTCGTATATCGAGCGGGAAGGGATGAAGGTCCTTTCAACCGGGTCGGGAGCCGGGGCCCTCAACTTTGCCCGTACCGCCTCACCGGACCTCATCATTCTCGACCTTGGACTCCCGGACGTCCCCGGCGAAGAGGTCGCGGTCGAAATGCGGAATTCGACCGACGTGCCGATCCTGATCCTCACGGCTAAGTCGTCGGAGGCCAACCGGATCCGCGGTCTCGAGCTGGGCGCCGACGACTACATCACGAAACCGTTCAGCCCCCATGAACTGGTCTTGCGCATCAAAGCCATACTCCGGCGAGGTCGGGCAGGGGTCGAGGAACAATGCAGTTCTTTCGGTCATGGTGAGGTCACGATCGATCATTCGAGGCGCGAGGTCGTCGTCCGTGGAGGCGTTGTCGAACTCACTCCGACGGAATTGGGACTACTCCAGGCCCTGGTGACGACACCTGGTCGCGTCTACTCCAGGTTCGAGCTTATCAATCGAGTGCGAGGTCACGAATTCGAAGGGTACGAGCGAACGATTGATTCCCACATCAAAAACCTCCGACGCAAGATCGAACGGAACCCCCATGAACCCGAGATAGTTGAAACGGTTCTTGGTGGCGGATATCGCTTTGGGCTCTCCGGTGATGAGTGATTCTCGCAAGATCCCGACTTCCTTTTCTCCCGATTTATCCCGTCCGGAACCCCCCCAAGTCACAGAAGGCGGTGGTAGAGCTGCTCCCATCGGATTGCGCCTCATACTTGTCATTTCCCTCGTCTCTATCCTCACGCTCGTTCTCCTCGCCGGTCTCACTCTGGTGCTCACGAGCATCGATGTCGCCAATCTTACGAACCAACGAGAAGAGACCCTCGCCCACGCGGTGGACCGAGCGCTCGCCGAGAGCTACCGAGAGACCGGCTCGTGGTCAGGCGCCGACCTGGCGTCGATTCTGACTCTCGCTGCCGGCGAAGGCATCGCCGTGAACGTTGTCGACAACTCTGGAGATCTCATCACCCGAGCGGTCCCCGAAGGACCACAGACCCGTCTACGTCCTCCCGTCTCGCTCCCGATCACGGTCGACGGCAAGCAGGTCGGCACCCTTACGGTGAGAGTGGGTCCGACTGGCATTTTCGCCGTCGGCCAGAGCCTGCGTGGAGCGGTAACGGTCGCCATGGTCTGCACGGCGGCGGTTGTCGCGGTGATCGTCGTTATTTCCGGTACTCTCGCGGCGAGGCGCATTATACGGTCGGTCGAATCACTTACTCGTGCTGCTCGGCGGGTTGCAGCGGGCGAGCGGGGCGTCCATGTCGGCGACATCGCGGCTCCGGGGGAACTGGCCGACCTGTCGAGGGCATTCGACTATATGTCGGACACACTCGAACGGCAGGACCAGCTCCGCCGTACCCTCGTCGCCGACATCGCCCACGAGCTCCGGACGCCGCTGGCGGTTCTGCAGGCTTCCACGGAGGCGCTCGCCGATGGCATCACAGAACCCGACGCAGACGCTCTATATTCACTGAGGGATGAGACATTGCGGCTGTCACGCTTCATCGAAGACCTGGAGGTGCTCGCTTCGGCCGAAGCGGCAGGGCTGACGATCCGTCGCACACGGCTTGATCTCGCCCGAGTGGCATCGCGCGCTGCTGACGCGATGGAGGCCCGCGTTGCGGTGGCTGATCTCACCCTGGTCCGCTCACTTGAACCAGTCACCGTGAAAGGTGACGAGATGCGCCTGCATCAGGTGGTGACCAATCTTCTCTCGAACGCTGCCAAATTCACCTCTCCAGGTGGTTGCATCTCGCTCACTATCCGAACCTCGGGTGACAAAGCGGAGATGATCATCGCCGACACTGGCGCCGGTATCCCAGCCGGCGAGCTTCAGCACATCTTCGAACGCTTCTGGCGAGGAGAATCCGCCCGCCATGTCGCCGGAAGTGGAATCGGTCTCGCCGTTGTCGCCGAGTTGGTCCAAGCAAATGGCGGCCAGATCACCGTGGCCAGCAGCGAAGGGCACGGAACCCAGTTCACATTGGCCATCCCGCTAGTTGTAGAGGACCTCCTCCAGGAGCGGCCCCGGGCGGGAGGGTGAGTCCGTCGGATGGAAGCGGCCCTCCACTTTGAGCGGGCGGGCGGGCGCCTCCCCGTACCCGGAGGGTGAGCCGGCGTAGGCGGGGCGAATGTGGGTCACAGACCTGGGTCCGAGGTGGTACTGCCGCGGGAGCTGCGCCGTGCAACTGGGCCGAAATTCATCTCGCCTCCACATGATCTCCATATGACATCCACCCGAAAATGGTCAGCTGCAACGGGAGAGTGTCCCTTGACCTTGGGGGCGCCTCGATGGACAAGCCCCCTAAAGACGGGGCGGAAGGGGAACCGCTGTGAACATCCGAAAGAGCCTTGCCCTGCTGGCCGCAATCACACTGCCGCTTAGCGGCCTTGCAGTATTCGGGGGGGTGCAGGTCGCCGGCGCGGGAGGTCCGCCAGTGCTGACCTGTCCTCAGCTCCAACCCGATCCGGCCAACTACGGCCCCGGCAGTGCGGGCAGCGGTGGGACGTCCTTCGACAACGGCGGTGGACCCGGTTCGGCCGGTCTCTACCTCGCAGCCAACAACGGCAAGACCGGCGTGCTGGCGGCCAACGCGTTCGAGGGCAACACGAGCATCAAGATCAGCGTCCTGGCGATCTCCAACCAGACACTGACCATCACCGGCGCCACAGGGACCTACACCGTCACCGCGGAGTCGAACGCCCTCGGGGCGCCCGTGAGCTACGCCTACCCGGCCACGGTGACGATCTCTCCGCCGCTCGTCGTCACGGCGCCGCCGGTGAAGGGTGTCCAGGAGCTCAAGGGCAAAGTTACCCCGGTCACCGTGAACCCCACGGTGACGACTCCCAACCGCACCATCAATGACGCTGTCACCAGCGGCACCGATCTCTCGAGTGCCACGGCAAACTTCACGAATGCCGATCTGGGTCTGCCGATCTCGGGGAGTTACCTCGGGGTGAACGCCTTCTCCGGGGTGTCGCCGACCATCGCGACGGTGAACAGCACGACCGACGTGACATTGTCGGCACCGGCGTCCACCAATGCTTCGGGCGTCGTGGTGACCATCGGCAACGACAACTTCGCACCGGCGAATGTGACTGGAGACTTCGACTTCCAGGCGAGCCAGTGCCAGGCCAACCTTCAGATTGCGGGGGTGTTCTCCCCGACCTCTGTGATTCTGTCGGGCCAGAATGCCGGAATCGCAAACTCGGCCATCGCCCTGGAGGCCAACCCCTCCGCGCTGACCCTCACGGCCACGTTCCCCTCCATCGGGGCGGGCTGGGCAGACAAGGGCGGAACGGGTGGCTCGCAGCCGACGACCAGCATCAGCTTCTCGAACGCCAAGTTCGACAAGTTCGTTCTGCTGGAGAACGCCTACACCTACGCCGGCGGGATCGCGACCGGCAATGACTACAACACAACCAAGGCCACAATGGGCCTGGCCGCCAACGGCATGGTCACCTGCTCGATTGCGCAGCTGCAGGGGATCAGCGTCGGCACCGGTCCGGACGCGGCGCTCCTCGGAGACAGCCCGCTGAAGGTCTGTGACGGAGGCACCCTGAGTTCGGTCACCCCGGCGCAGGCCCTCGACAACCTGATCAACCTGGAGCTCAACCCGCAGGCCTCGGTCTACGGTTCCGACGGCAGCTCGCTGGCCGCCATCTGGGAGATCAGCGCAGGCCCGCAGGGCAACACCGTCATCTAGCAACTCCTGAAGCAAGCCTGGAGAACAAGAGCAATCCCGGCAGAGGGGCGGGGGAAACCCCGCCCCTCTGCCACGTCCGAGGGCCGTGGCCTCTTAGCAACGACAACCCCCCCGCGCCCCCCCGCCTCCCCCTCGGGCGGCGGCCGGTCTACGTTGGGGATCGACGCCCAGAGGGGCCGCCAGCGATGGGCGACGAGAACGGGTCCGGGGAAGTGAGCGGACCGTCCGCCGAGAACTCGTCCAAATCGCGGCCCGCCACGCCGACCCGAGGACCACCACCATCTACGACCGGCGCCGGGAGAACTTCGACCGCCACGCCGCCTACGTGGTCGTTGCCTTCGTCGCCGGGGGATAGAAGGATCTTGGGATAGCCAGCAGCGGCCCTCAACCCGGCCGACGACTGATCAAGGTCTTGGCTCACCAGTATCAGCGTCCGTTAGATGTGTCGACAAATTTGGCTCCGCCGGGGCGGAGTGAAGTCGAGCCGGGGCGCGGTGTCAGCCTTGCGACTGATCCGTTTCCCCGGCCCGCTCCCCGAACCGGACGTGCGGCTTCCACCGCATCCGGCTCGCCACAAGTCCCATTACGCAACCGACGCCATTGCCTTGATCCGCTCGTCCCACGGAGACGCAATGTTCACTCCCCGATAGCGATACCGGGTGACCGGCACCGCGTCGGGGTTGAAGAGCACAACGCCCTCTTCGGCGGGCCACCACCGTTCCCGGAGGTAACGTCGCCAAATCGCCTTGTACTTGGCCCGACGGTGCTTTCGGCGGAGCCACTTCAGCACTCGGAACCACGTGTAGTGGCCCAGATAGCCGAAGGTCGCCTTGGAAACGCCGTGCTTGAAGTAGTTGGTCCAGCCCGCCAGCGCCAGGTTCAACCGGCGCAGCAGGGTGGTGAGCGGATGGTGCGTTCCCATCCTGGTGATCATCTTCACCTTGGCCGTGATCGAGGCGAGTGCCTTCTTCGCTGGCCAGGTGTAGACGAACCGCTTGGATGACCCCCGTTTGACCTGCCGCTGGATGCGGAAGCCAAGGAAGTCGAACCCCTCGTCGATGTGGACGATCGTTGTCTTCTCCTCCGACAGGCGCAGGCCCATCGGAAGCAGCACCGCTGCCACGTCGTCCCGCAGCGCCTCGGCATGCTCCTTGGTCCCCGCCACCATGACGACGAAGTCGTCGGCATACCGGGCGAGCCGGTAAGTGGGGAGACCCTTGGAGCGCCGATAGTGACGTGAGACTCCGTTGCCCCATGACTCCCAGGCCTCGGCGAAATGCTCGTCGAGGATCGAGAGAGCGATGTTGGCAAGCAGCGGCGAGAGGATGCCGCCTTGAGGTGTGCCGGTCTTGGCCCCGATGATCTGGCCACCCTCGGTGAGGATGCCGGACTTCAGGAACGCCTTCACCAGTGAAGGACACGCTTGTCTTCGATCCGGTCTCGCACCCGGTCCATGAGGGCCGTGTGGTCGATCTCGTCGAAGCAGGCCGTGATGTCCCCCTCGAGCACCCAGGTGTAGCCCTGGGTGGCGAAGAGGTGAATCTCGGCAATGGCGTCCTGCGCTCGGCGCCTCGGGCGGAAGCCATAACTGGACGGCTTGAAGTCCGCCTCGAAGATCGGCTCCAAGACCAGCTTCAAGGAGGCTTGCACGATCCGGTCCCGGGTGGTCGGGATGCCGAGGCGGCGGCGCTTGCCGCTCGCCTTGGGGATCATCCGTTCCCTGACCGGGAGGGGCTGGAACCGCTGGGCCTTGAGGTCGTCTCAAAGCCCGGCGAGCAGCAGATCCCCGAATAAGATGGAGTTCGGTTTCACTCCATCTATTCCGGCCGGAGGTGCTCCACGATTGCCCCGCACCCGATGCCACGCCACCACAAGGAAGCAGGGATCGGCAACGAGGTTGTACAGGTCGGCGAACCGGCGGTTGGGATCGTCGGTTGCTCATTGGTGCAGATTCGCCTGCATTCGCAGTACCTGGGACTCGGCCTCGAAGAGGTCGGGCCACGGATCGCCGGTGTTCACCGGCGGGCTCCTGCCATTGCCTCGGCGTCCCTACTGACTCGCTGGGTCCCTTCGCCATGTGGACGGCTTTCCCGCCCTCGGACTACTACGGACCCTCCGCCCCATCCCGGGGTCATCAGCTGACAGCGGGCCTGCCCGCACCGCTGACCTGGCTGGTCAGAGGTCCGGGACGGCCCCGGAATGGTTCCCACGTTCCGCTTGAACCGTTCGACGAGGTAGGTGCCTAGCTTTTCCCCTGCAGCCTCGTCACGCGTACGTCGCAGGCCTTCTCCGTGACCACCATGGCGCCGTCGCCCGCACGCAGAGACGGGTGACGTTTGCTGCTGACCGGCCCAGATCCACCAGGTTCGAGCCGGCATCTTGCTTGAGGGGGTTCAACCACTGGTTCACTTTCGTTACACCGCTTCGTCTTGATAGCCGGACCCGGACCGTCTGGCAGTGCCGACCCGTTCCGTCGTTGTCGGGGCTGCTTCCCACCCTCCCCTGCGCTTCCAGGATTAGGCTGCCCCCATCTTCAACCGCCTGCTGCGACAGGACAGTCGTCGGAGTCCTTTCATCTCCGCACGGTTACGTGCAGCTTCGTGGCGCACCCGTGGAGCAAGATAGCGTTTCACCTGGGTGAAACTGTCTTGGTCGTGGCCTGGGGGCGACGACCGCTCGGCGGTTGCCCCACCCCGGGGGATGGGGCGCTGCGCTGGCCCTTCTGGAGGGCTTAGCGCTGACGCTCGGTGCTTTTCGCACCACTGCCCGAGGGTTGTCGCCATGCGCGGAGATCCTTTTCGAGGCCGTCAGAAGCTCCCAGGCCTACCGACCCCTTCCCGACCTCGAGGGGAGCCCGGCTCACGCCGTGGGCGGGCCGCTGCGGTTTCCTCCTCGGGCGCCCGGGCCCGTCCTCGTAGCCCCGCGGGCCGATCCCGATCCCGAACCCGTTGGCCCTTCTGTGCCCTTCGGTTGGGGGACCGCTCCCCAGTGTTTTCGTACCCCTTCGAGGTTCCGACCGCCCGCCCCGAGCCGTTGGGCCTGGCGCAACTCACCCCCGGTTCACCTGGCCCAGCAGCATGGCCCAGCCGGTTCCGCGGCCCTCGAACCCGTGGTTGCCCTGGGCCACCACCATGGCCGCCCCGGTAGCCGCGGATCGGGGGAGTGCACTGGGCTCGGCATGCTGGGCGTCGTGAGGCATACCGCCGTTGACCTGCATTTGGAATCATCGTTCGGGCGAATTGGAATTGTCTTTCTCCAAGTGAGAGGTCTGTCGACGACCCGGGCCCCATTCGTCCCCACACCGCCGTGACCTGGGATTGGAATGGTTCCAAGCGAAGGGCGGCGGTTCTGATCACCCTGTGTCGCCCCGATCGCCCATTGCCCGCTGTGCTCGAATCTCCGGCCCGCCCGACCCGCCACCGCGAAGGGGAGAGCCCCAGCGGTCAATTACCGCCGGGTTGGCTCAATCACCGACCGTTTCCTATACGTGAGGCGAGTCGAGAACGTCGTTGGTGAGGAGCACCTGCCCGCCCATGCTGGCGAAATATCCACCCTCGCGGTCGGTCGCCGGTTCATCGCGAGCAGCACGGCGTCGGATGCGTTGATGCCCGATCTGATTTCGATCCCGCAGGCGGCGGAACGTCTGGGCCTGCATCCGGACACGCTGTACCGGCTCGCTCGGACCGGTCAGTTTCCTCCAGCGGTTCAGATCGGAGCCAGGCGGCTCGTGTCAGTGCCACGCCTCGAGCGGTTCTTGCACGGCGAGGTTTCGTAGGGCCAGACAGTCCGCCACCGCCCAGGGGCCGATTGGCGTCAATTCGCATCGTGGGCGTTAGTCCGGAGTGAGCGCCCGTCCCAGCACGCCAGCCGCTTCACGATCCCGCTCCGGCAGCGCGTGTGCGTAGCGATTGAGCGTCATGGTCGCCTGGGCGTGACCATGACGCTCCGCCACGGTGCGGACATCCACTCCGGCGCCGATCAGTATGGTAACGCTGAAGTGTCGTAGGTCGTGAAAGCGAAACGGCCAACGCTCGTCCGCCTTGAGATCCCGACCGGCCTTCTTTGCCTTGGTTCGGGCCTGTGATTCGAGCTTGCGGCACAGTGCCCCGAATCGCCGGGTGATCACGTTCGGGTCTGTCGGGTTGCCGCCGTGGGCGTCGTAGGACAGCACGAATGGGTCGGCCACTAGCGGGGACTCGGCCCGACGAGACAAGTCCTGCATATATGCCCAGCGGTCCCGCAGCACCTCGATCCCGAGGTCGTCGAGGGCGACGTCTCGGTTGGCGTGTGTCTTCGTAGGGCCCTCGTGGATGACCCCGTCAACAATCCCGAGCGACCGGGCGATACGGATCGTTCCACGCTCGAGGTCGACGTCGGACCATCTGAGGGCGCACAGCTCGCCCCGGCGTGCACCCGTGAGTGCCGCCAACGCCACTGCGGTACCAAGCACCGGGTCGATCTCCTGGGCCGTCCGGACCAGCTCGATCAGCTGCTCGGGGGTCGGGATGACGAACACCGGAGACCGCTGGGCTGGCGGAGATGCCCGGCGGGCTGGCGAGCTATAGATCCACCCCCACTTCTCGGCCTGGGTGAGGGCGGCCGACAGGATCGAGTGCAGGTGGTGAACGGTGGAATCGGAGAGGCCGCTGGCCTGCCATTTTCCATACCAGGCATCGAGAGTGTCGGCGCCGAGCTTGCTGAGGCGAGTGTCACCGAGGGCGGGGCGAATCCGCCCTTCGATCTTGCGGCGGTACTCGACGACGGTCAGGGGGCTCCGTGTTGGGGTAATCTGCTCGAGCCAACGGTCGAGGAGATCGCTCACGGTGGCCCGGCTCGCATCGAACCTTCCGGCCTCGATGTCGGCCACCATCTTGGCGAGCTCTTTGGCCGCCGCCCGCTCACCTCCGCTGAACGACTTGGCGACCTGGATCGGCCTTCCGGTGGTGGGGTCCGGGCCAACGTAGGCCCGGAGCTGCCACCGCCCGGACCCCGCAGGCCGCTCGCGCATCGTGCCCGGTCGCCGGGTCGCCATGCGAAGATGTTAGCGCAGGGTAGTAGGACAAAACTAGGACAAACAGGCATTTTCGGCCCTGTAAAGAAGGCAAAAGCCCAGCTAGCCCCCGTGGCCGAGCGGATCAGGCAACGGACTTCTAATCCGTACCACGCAGGTTCGAATCCTGCCGGGGGCGCCATTTTTTTCGCGACGGTTCCCGGCGGCCAGGGGACGGCGATCCGGGCCGCTCTCGACGTTCGGGACCGGTGCTGACAGTGACCGTGAGCCCCGGCACGACCCGGTGGCCGGCCCCCGGTGTTGTTCCTGGCCCAGCCCCAGTAAGTACAATCGTGAGGAGGCACGTTGCGGTGCAGGCGGCCGCGTGGGGGACCCGACGGAGCGGGCTCGACATGGGCATCCAGCGTCAACTGGTTACGTGGGCCGAGCCTGATGCCGGCGCGTCCGCTCAGCGATGCGCAGTGGGGCGAGGTCAGCCGGACGGTCATCGCGCTGTCGGCGCGTTCGGGTCTCGAGGGCTGGCGGATCGCCGACGTGGTGGCCAAGACCGGCGTGTCGTCGCGGACCCTCTACAAGTACTTCCCCTCCAAGGCCTGTCTCCTGCTGTACTCGCTGCTGGCCCCCTACGGCCCGGAGTTCGCCGAGCTCTTCGAGGTCGAGCCCCCCGGACCCGGAGCGTCGGCCGAGCTCTCGGGCTCGTCACCGCTCACGCGGGTCCGCGGGGTCCTGGCTCCCCTGACCGAGGGGATGGTGGGGGCGCCGGTGCTGACCAAGGCGGTGCGGGCCCTGACCTCGGCCAAGCCGGGGGTGGCCGAGGTCCTCCTCAACTTCAGCAGCGCCATGCGCCGGGCCATCGCACGGGCGGTGGCCGACGGGGAGCCCGGTCCCGAGGAGGAGGCGGTGGCCGAGGTCATCCAGCAGGTGTGGTTCGCCGCGGTGGTCGCCTGGGCCTCGGACCTCCGCGGTCCCTCCCATATCGACGAAGCGGTGGTCCCGGCGTTGCGCCTGGTCCACACCTCCGGTGGCCGGCCCCCCGACCACGCGGGCTCGTCCAGAGCCGCCCGTCCCGGTGGGTCATAGACTCGCGGCATGGCCAAGGTCGTCGCCGTGGCGAACCAGAAGGGCGGCGTGGCCAAGACGACCACCGTGCAGTGCCTGGGGGTGGCCCTGGCCCAGCAGGGGAAGAGGGTGCTGGTGGTCGACCTCGACCCGCAGGCCTGCCTGACCTTCTCGCTCGGCTTCGACCCCGACGCCCTCGAGAGCTCGCTGCATGACGTCCTGGTCCGCCGGGCCAAGGTGGCCGACGTCACCCGCCCGGTGACGGCCGCCGGGGGCCTGGTCCTGCTGCCGGCCACGATCGACCTGGCCGGCGCCGAGGTCCACCTGCTGGCCAAGACCGGGCGCGAGCACGTCCTGGCCCGGGCCCTCGAGCCGGTGCTCGGCGACTACGACCTGGTGCTGATTGACTGCCCCCCCTCCCTGGGAGTCCTCACCATCAACGGCCTCACGGCGGCCGACTGGGTGCTGATACCGCTCCAGTGCGAAGCCCTGAGCCACCGCGGGGTGGGCCAGCTGCTCGAGACGATCGACGACGTGCGCATGTTCGCCAATGCCGACCTGGGCGTCCTCGGCGTGATCGCCACCATGTACGACGGCCGGACCCGGCATTCGCGCCATGTACTCGACGAAGTGGGCGGTCGCTACGGCCTGGCCCTCTTCGATCCGCCGGTGCCCAAGTCGGTCCGCTTCGCCGAGGCCCCCGAGTTCGGCCGCTCGATCCTTGAGCACGCCCCCGACTCGCCCGGCGCCGACGCCTACCGGGCCCTGGCGCTGCGCCTGGGCGACCTGATGGTCGGGGGGTAGGGCCGCGGTGCCCGGGGACGGCCACCCGGCCGGCGGATCTCGGGGCCGGCCCGCCGGGGGCCCGGCCCCCGGCCCGGCCGACCGGCCGATCGGGGCGTCCCGGCGTCGCCGGTCACCCGATCCCCTGGGCAAGCGGGCCTTCTGGGTCCCCGCCGCTCCGGAGACCCCGGCCGGCCGGGCCCGGGCGTCGGGAAGGGCCCCGCTCGGCAAGCGGGCCCTCTACTCACAGGCCCGGCCTCGACCCGGGGTCGACGACGCCCCGGCCCCGGAGAACCCCCTGGCCGACACCGGACCGATCTCGGTCGAGTGCTCCTCGTGCGGCGCGGTGACCAGGGTCGGGTTGGTCGACTTCCTGCTCTTCCAGTTCCCGGTGGGCATCTGGCTGCCCCGGGGGCGCTTCGACCGGCGAATGACCTGTCCGTCCTGCCGACGTCGGGTCTGGGCCAGCGTGACCCTCCGTCGGAAGTGACCGCCCGGCACCCGGTGCCGTGAGCGGCCCGGGCCTGATCGCCAGCCTCAGCATCCACGGGCTGATCGCCAGCTACGGCTACCTGGCCGTCGCCCTGCTGGTCGGGCTCGAGAGCTTCGGGGTGCCGCTCCCCGGCGAGACGGCCCTCATCGCGGCGGCCACCTACGCCGGGGCCACCGGCAAGCTCAACGTCTGGGGGATCTTCGCGGTGGCGGCGGCGGCGGCCATCATCGGGGATTCGGCCGGTTACTGGATCGGTGACAAGGGCGGTTACCGGCTTCTGGTCCGCTACGGCAACCTGGTGCGCTTCGACGAGCCCAAGGTGAAGGTCGCCCGGTACCTGTTCGCCCGGCACGGGGGCAAGGTGGTGTTCTTCGGGCGGTTCGTCTCGGTGCTTCGGACCTACGCGGCGTTCCTGGCCGGTACGACCAAGATGCAGTACCGGAAATTCCTGTTCTTCAACGCCTCGGGCGGGTTGGTGTGGGCGGCCGCGTACACGTTCGCCGCGTACTACGCCGGGGCCACCCTGAAGAAGGTGTCCACCCCGCTCACCATCGCCTTCATCGTCGTCGCCGTGCTGGTCATCGTGATCGGGATCGTGGTGGCCCGGCGGCGCTACGCCTCGATCCTGCCCAAGGCCCTCGCCGCCTTCCCCGGCCCCCTCGAGGCCTGAGCCGGTCAGGTCGGGCGGTCGTCGAGGTAGAAGCGGGCCGGGACGTCGGCCTCGCGCCGCACCCGGCCCCGGGACTCGAGGAGGACCAGGTGGGCCAGGGTCTCCCCGTTGGCCGCCCGCTGCATGTACGGCTGGATGTCGTCCCAGGGCCGGGACCAACCGAGCGACAGGGTGATCTCCCAGGCCGAGGTGCCGGGTCGTTCGGCCAGCACCGCCTCGATGGCGGTGAGGCGCTCGGCGTGGTGCTGTTCGATCTCACTCAGGCGGGCGCCCAGGTCGGCGAAGCGGTACTCGTGGGCCGGGAGCACCTCGTCGGGGTCGAGGGCCCGCAGGCGGGCCAGCGACTCGAGATAGTCGCCGAGGGGGTTGTGGATCTGCTGGGAGTGGAACGAGATGTTCGGGGTGATGCGGGGGAGCACATGGTCCCCCGACAAGAGCAGCTGGTGCCGGTCGCTGTAGAGGCACAGATGGCCCGGGGAGTGGCCCGGGGTCCAGATGGTGCGGAGATCCCAACCCGGGAGGTCCACCTTCACGTCGTCCTCCAAGAGGACGTCGGGCTCGGCCATCGAGACGAGCGAGCGGATCTCCATGGAGGCGTGGGCCAGGTTCGGCCGCTTTTCCTCGGGCACCCCGGAGACGGCCAGCAGTTCCCCCATCCGCTGGACGAGGTCGTCGGTCTCGACGTAGCGGCCCTGGAGGAGGGCGGCGTCGGCCGGATGCAGGCCGACCCAGGCTCCCGAAGCCTCCCGGACCCGGCCGGCCAGGCCGTAGTGGTCGGGATGGATGTGGGTCACCACGACGGCCCTGACGTCGCCCATCGAGCCGCCCGCCATCCCCAACCCGTCGTTGAGGGCCTGCCAGGCGTCGTCGGTGTTCCAACCGGCGTCGACCAGGGCGACCCCGTCGTCCAGCTCGAACACGTAGACCAGGACGTAACGGAGCGGGTTGTTCGGGATGGGAACCGGGACCGACCAGAGGCCGGGGCGCACCCGCTCCACCGGGGGCATCACGTCGCGGTCCCACGCCTCCTTCTGAAGGGTTCCGGTCACGGTGATCACCGGTGCACGGTACTTCGACCCCCTCGTACGGGGCACAACGACCAGAGCCCCGAATAGGTATCACTCTGAGTGTAACTATCGGTCCGGGCCCGGTGAAGGGTGGTCGGTGGGCTCGGCAGCACCCCGGTCGGTCCGTCGACCCCGATCGCTAACCGCTTGGGCCCTCCGACCAGGGGGGCACTCGCAACCGAGCGGAAACCGACAGGCAAGGCCCGGTTGCAGGCTGGTAGCCAAGTGGCGAGAAAAGACCGTTACGACCCGTAAAAATGGGGGAAACGGCGGGTTACTGTTTTCCTCGGGCGTGCAATACGGGTGCGAAACCCAGCCCGGTCGGGCATTCGGATTGTGGCGTGAGCCGCCGTCGGGTGCAGAGGTGGGGGACGGCGGGAGGGGGTGGCGGATGTCCCGTGTTGAGGAGTCGAAGTACCGGTTCCGGCAGGTGATCGACAGCTGTCGTGACGCGTTCGTCGAGGTCGGCCCGGATTACCGGGTGACCGAGTGGAGCAGCAGGGCCGAGGAGCTCTTCGGGTGGAGCCGCGAGGAGATGACCGGCCGACCGGTGGCCGACATTTTCGATGCAAAGGGCGGTGACCTGCTGCGCGAGGGCGTCCAGGCCCTCCGTAAGAGCGCCCGGGTTGACGGATGCCTCACCCTGGGCCGGTTCCACCCCACCCAGGGGGAAGGGTCCCCGCTCGTGGTCCAGCTGGAGATGCTGCACCGGGACGGGCACCCGGTGCCGGTCAGCGGTGCGGTGTTCGCCACCGGGACCGGCCCGGAGTTCCGCATGGCCGGTTTCGTCCGTCCCTCACCGGGCGCCGGGAATCCCACCGACGATCTGCTGGCACCCGACCCCATGTACGACGCGCTGACCGGCCTGGCGACCCGCTCGCACTTCAGCCGCCGGCTCGCCATGGCCATCGACGAGCTGGAGAACGCCGACGGATCGGTCGCTGTGGTGGTCTTCGACCTTGACCGCTTCAAGGCGATCAACGACGCGATGGGCCATGACGTGGGCGACGAGCTCCTGGTGGCCGTGGTGGCCCGGTTGCGGCTGGCCAGCGGGGTGGTCCGGCCCTTCTTGGCCCGACTAGGCGGCGATGAATTCCTGGCCCTCTTCGCCCAGCCGAAGATGGGCGCCCGTGAGGCGGCCGAGGAGTTCGCCGAGCGGACCCTCGCCGCGCTGGAGGACCCCTTCGACATCGGGGGCAGCGAGATCTTCCTGACCGCCAGCGTGGGCATCTCGGCCACCGACGACGCCGAGGCCGACGCCTCCACCCTCCTGTCGAACGCCGACGCCGCCATGCATGACACGAAGAACGCCGGGGGCGGAGCCCAGCGCTTCTTTGGTGAGTCCATGCGCCAGCAGGTGGTCGAGCGGATGACGACCGAGCATTCGCTGCACCGGGCCCTGGACCGGCGCGAACTCACCCTGTTCTACCAACCGGTGGTGGCCATCTCGGGCAACGGGACCATGGGGGTCGAGGCGCTCATCCGCTGGCAGCATCCCGAGCAGGGGCTGGTCCCGCCCGACCGCTTCATCTCGGTGGCCGAGGAGAGCGGGCTGATCATCCCGATCGGCGCCTGGGTCCTCGAAGAGGCGTGCCGGCAGCTGCGTTCTTGGCGCGAGAGCGGAGAGTCGGGACCGGCCGGCCGGATGGAGGTGAACCTCTCGGCCCGACAGGTCGATCACCCTGAGCTGGTCGCCACGGTCGAGCGGATCCTCGAGCAGACCGGCCTGCCGCCCGAGAATCTGACCCTCGAGATCACCGAGAGTGCCCTGATGCGTGATGCCGTCTCGGCCTTGCAGGTGCTGCAGGCCCTCAAGACGATCGGGGTGGCCCTGGCCATCGACGATTTCGGCACCGGGTACTCGTCCCTGAGCTATCTGCAACGCTTCCCGCTCGACATCTTGAAGGTCGACAAGTCCTTCGTGAACGAACTGGGGCTCGACCAGGGGACCGAGATCGTGGCCGCGGTGATCAATCTGGCCCACGCCCTTGGGCTCAACGTGGTGGCCGAGGGGGTGGAGACCGAAGAACAGCTCACCTGTCTCCAACAGCTCGGCTGCGACTACGCCCAGGGATACCTCTTCTCCAAGCCGGTGCCGGCCAGCCAGTTGGCCGAGGGCCTCGCGCTTGCGCCCGGCGGGGGCGCTGGGCGCCTTACGGCGGGGGCGCTGGGCGCCTGACGGCGGGGGCGCTGGGCGCGACGTCGAGCATCGGGCGTCCGGACCGGCCCCGACCTGCTGAAATCCCGTCGGGCGGGCGTTTTCGCCCATCCCCGGGCCTGTTCCCCGGGCGACCCACCAGCGGTCACCGCCCCCCGCCCGGTGCGGCCCCCTCCTGAGTGCGCGGGCGGGAACGGGCGGTCCGGGGGTCGATCGTGGGGCGACGGGGCCCGCTGGTCGGGCCGGCGTGGTCGGGCCGGCGTGGTCGGGGAGGGGGGATTTGAACCCCCGACCTCCTGCCCCCAAAGCAGGCGCGCTACCGGCTGCGCCACTCCCCGTGGTCCTTCGCCCGGCCCGGTCGGGACCGCCCAGGACTTCCCCAGGGTACCGCCTGGTCCGGCGCCGGAACGTCAGTTGGGCGCCCGGGCTTCAGCGCATCCCGCGCAGCAGGTGGCCCGGCCGCTCGCCGGTGTCCTCGCCCCGCTCGAACGTCGTCATGCCGGACTTGATGGTGGCCACGTAGCCGGTGGCGTTCTGGAGGATCCGGCGACCGCCGGCGGGGAGGTCGGCCACCACCCGGGGGCTCCCGACCTGCAGGTGCTCGTAATCGATGACGTTGAGGTCGGCCAGCTTGCCCGGCGCCACCACCCCCCGGTCGCCCAGACCGTAGAGGTCGGCCGTCTCGCTGGTCTGCTTGCGGACCACCAGCTCGACCGGCAGCCGCTCGCCCCGGGTGCGGTCCCGGGTCCAGTGGCTGAGCATGAAGGTGGGCATGGAGGCGTCGCAGATGGTGCCCACGTGGGCCCCCCCATCGGCCAGGCCGAGGGCGGCTCGGGGGTGGAGCAGCATCTGGCGGGTCGGCTCGAGGTCCCCCGACGAGTAGTTGAGGATCGGAAGGTAGAGCAACCCGTAGCCCTCGTCGGTCTGCATGGCGTCGTAGGCGACCTCGAGCGGGGAGCGTCCGGTGGCCCCGGCGATCGCCGCCACCGAGCGCTCCGGGCCGGGCTCGTAGTCGGGCGGGGAGCCGAGCAGGAAGATGTGCTCGTAGGCCCGCTGCATCACCGCCGATGTGGCCAGGTCGGGGGGCTCCCAGGTCACGATCGCCTTGCGGACCTCGGGGTCGCACAGGGCGCGGTGGAGCTCGGCCGGTGACAGGCCCCGGGCCCGGAGCTCCTGGTAGGCGGGGATCTGGTCGAACAGGACGAAGCTCGTGTGGTGCCCGGCCAGGAGGCCGGTGGGCCGGCCGGCGACCTGGGGCCGGACGTCGGCCCCCTCGGCCACGGCGGCGACCGACTCCTCGAGCAGCTCGGCCCAGAGGTCGGGGTTCGAGTCGACCTGGAGGAGGGCGAAGGTCACCGGGCGCCCGATGGCCGCCGAGAGCCGCCGCATCCAGTCCATTTCTTTCTTGGGGTCGTCGACGACCTCTCCGGCTACCCCGGCCGGCGCCAGCTCGAAGATCCCGGTCCCGAGCTCGCCCAGGGCCCCGCCGATCCCGAAGAGCTCGTCCTCGGCGGCGAAGGTCCCCGGCACCGGCTCACCGTCGATGGCCCGGTGGGCGATGGTGCGGGAGGTCGAGACCCCGAGGGCCCCGGCGGCCACCGCGTCCTTCACGATGGCCCGCATGGCCGCGATGTCCCGGGCCGTCGCCGGCTCGTTGCGGGCCCCCCGATCGCCCATCACGTAGGCCCGGACCGCCCCGTGCGGCACCTGGGTCCCCACGTCGACCGTCCAGCGCCGCGGTTCGAGGGCGTCGAGGTACTCGGGGAACGTCTCCCAGTCCCACTCGATGCCCTCGCTGAGCGCGGTGCCCGGGATGTCCTCCACCCCCTCCATGAGGCCGATCAGCCAGTCGTGGCTGTCCGGCCGGGCCGGGGCGAACCCGACCCCGCAGTTCCCCATGACCAGGGTGGTCACCCCGTGCCAGGCCGTCGGGGCGAGGACGTCGTCCCAGGTCACCTGGCCGTCGTAGTGGGTGTGGACGTCGACCCAGCCCGGGGTGACCATCAGCCCCTCAGCGTCGATCGTGCGCCGGGCCGGCCCGGCGACCCTCCCCACCCCGCTGATCAGGCCCTCGTCGACCGCCACGTCGGCCACCGCGGCCGGGGCGCCCGTCCCGTCCACCACGGTGCCGCCGCGGATCACCAGGTCGTGCATGCGCTCATCCTCCGGTTCGGCCTGGTGCCATCGTGCCACGGCCGTCCGATCCGGCGCCTGACGCGCGACAGCCCGCCCGACGGGCGGGCTGCGCACAAAGGTCGGCGGCGCCCAGGGCGCCCTCCGATCAGGCCTTTTTGCCCAGGATCCGGTTCATCTTGGTGCCGCAGGTCGGACACTGGCCCTGGGCGGCCCGTCGGCCGTTGGCCAGCTCGACCTCGTGGCCGTCGAACTTCCGCTTTTCCCGGCACTTCACGCAGTAGCCCTCGTACTCCGCCATGGCGGCTCCTCTCAGCTTCATGGTCCCCCACTGACCTAGGGCGGACCCTGGGTCTGAGACGGCTCGAAGTTACCGCCGGTCCGTGCCTGGATGGGGGATGGTCCGCCGCGCCGCCCTGCCTGGCGGAGCCCCGGCCGGTCCGCCCGGGCCCCCGGGGGGGCACCCCCGAACCCCGGGCCGCCCGCCGACCCCGTGGTCGGCCGTCTCGGACGGGGCCGCCTCAGACCGGAGGGGGCGGCCCCTGGGCGGGTCCGACCGCCGGGTCGGGCTCCAGCCCCGGACCCTTCTCCTCGAGCATCCGGGTCACGTCGCCGGGGAACATGGGCGGGCTGAAGAAGAAGCCCTGGGCCGTGGTGCAGCCCCGCTGGAGGAGGATCCGGCTGTGCTGGGAGCTGTCGGACGGCTCGGCCACGCAGTGCAGGCCCAGGCGCTCGGCCATGCCCACGATGGCGGCCGCCAGGGTGCTGAGCTCCTCGGACGGCCCCAGGATCTGTACGAAGGAGTGGTCGATCTTGAGCGTGCTCACCGGAAAGGCGGCCCCGGGGTGCGGCACCGAGGCACCCAAGCGGCCGTCGTCGACCGAGAAGCGCACGCCGCGATGCCGGAGTGCCTCGACGCTCTGCCGCAGGGTGTCGGTCTCGTCGGGCTTGATCCGCCCCGAGACCTCGACCTCGAAGCGCGCCGGGTCCACCCCGTGCTCGGACAGTGCCCCGAGCACGGTGGGGACGAAGCCGGGGTGCACCAGGTCCCGGGCCGAGACGTTGACTGACATCCGGAGGGGCTCGACCCCCTCGGCGGCCCAGCGGCCCATCTGTCGGGCCGCCTCGCGGATCACGTACTTGTCGATGGCGGTGATCAGACCGGACTGCTCGGCCTGGGGGATGAACGAGGCCGGCTCGATTACCCCCTTGACCGGGTGTCGCCAGCGGACCAGGGCCTCCACCCCGACGACCCGGCTCGTCTGCAGGTCGATGTAGGGCTGGTAGAGGACGAAGAGCTCGTTGCGCTGTAGGGCGAGGTGAAGGTCGACCTCGAGCTGGGCGTCACCGATCATCGTGCGTTCGGGGTCATCGGTGAAGATCTGGAAGGTGTTGCGGCCCAGGTCCTTGGACCGGTACATGGCCGCATCGGCCCGGCTGAGCAGTTCGTCGTAGGAGGCACCGTGCTCGGGGAACGAGGCGACGCCGATGCTGGCCGAGGTGTGGACGTCGTTGCCGTCGATCACGTACGGGCGGTGCAGCGCCTCGAGCATCCGCTCGGCCAGGAGGCGGATGACCGACGGATCGGCCAGGCCGGGGAGGAGGATGGCGAACTCGTCGCCGCCGAGCCGGGCCACCGTGTCCTGGCGGCGGACCACCTCGCGCAGCCGTTCCGCCACCTGTCTGATCAGGTCGTCGCCGGCGGCGTGGCCGAGCGTGTCGTTCACCTTCTTGAACCGGTCCAGGTCGACGAAGAACATGGTCGAGGGCTCGTCGAGGCGCCGGGCCCGCTCGATCTCCTGGTGGACCCGGTCCTCGAGCAGCCGACGGTTGGGCAGCCCGGTCAGGGCGTCGTGCCAGGCCAGGTGGCCGACCTGCTCGAGCAGCCGGGCGTTCTGGAAGGCGGTGACCGCCTGATCGGCCAGGGCCCGGAGCCGTTCTTGCAGGTCGCGGTCGGCCCGGGGGTCGACCTTGGGGACCTGTAGGAAGTCGGCGGCCACGATGCCGAGGAACTCCTCGTCGGAGAAGAGCGGCGCCATCATGGTGAGGACGGTGCCGTAGCGCTCGAGGGCGGCGAGGAGGAAGGGGTCCGGGGTCGAGCGGTCGAGCACCACGATGTCGCGCGAGGCCATGAGGGTCCCGAGGAGGGGCGAGTCCTCGGGCGAGATCGAGGCGAAGTCGGATCCGGTCCCTCCGGTCCGGCCGGCACCGCCCGAGACGGCCTTGAAGAGGAGCCGCTGCTCGTAGGGGTCCCAGAGCATCACCGTGGATCGGTCGCAGCCGGCCACCGCCGGGACGGTGTCGGCCAGCGTCTGGGAGACCTCCTCGGTGGTGCCCACCTTCGACAGGGAGCGGGAGAAGTCCAGGAGGGCCCGGGCGGTGGCGTTCGAGCGCCGCGACTCGGCCAGCGCCGTCACAAGGTCGAGGGCCGTGGCGGCGTAGTTGGCGTAGAGGGAGAAGATCTCGCGCTCTCGGGCCATGAAGAGCATCCCGGGCGGGTAGACCGCAGCCAGCCGGCCGTAGCGCTGGCGGGACGAGGCGATGTCGACGATCAGCCGGGACCCGCCGGCGTCGTCGGGCTCGGGCCGCCAGAGCTCCTCGGCCAGCTGGCGGGCCTCGGCGCTGTCGAACCCGTGGTGGTGGAGCTGGACCGGCTCGTCGGGCGAGGTCCGGACCACCAGCAGGTAGCGGGGGGCGTTCACGGCCCCGGCGGCCCGGCGCATGATGCTGTCCAGCAGCTCGGGCAGGTCCTCGATGGACAGGAGGTCCGAGGCGGTGGAGAAGACCTCCTCCAGCCGCTCGCCCATCTGGCGCAGCTGCTGGGTCAGCATGGGGACCCGGGCCTCGGCGTCCATCTCGAGCTCGGAGCGGGCCTCCACGACGCCGTGCTCGCCCCAGGCCGCGCTGTAGAGGCTGTTCCGCTCGTCGACGAACGACGACCACTGGCCGGCCTCCCAGGCCACGCTGTAGAGGCAGAACCGGCCACCCCGGGCCTGGCACTCCGTCTCGGTGACCAGGGCGGGCACCATCCCGAAGAGGACCGGCACCTGCGAGAGGAGCCCCTTGGTGAAGTCGCACAGGTAGGGATGACGCACGAAGCCGGGCCTGGTCACGGCCCGGACCACCGCGTGGGCGCCGCCCACCTCGAGGGGGTCGAGGGACGAGACGGTGGTGAACTTGGCCGCCGCCGCCGTGACGTTGCGGAGGAGCTCGGACGGTGACCCGAGGGAGCGCAGCAGGGTGGCCACATCGGTCCCGTCGTGCTGGCGCAGCATCTCCTCGCCGACGTGTCGCCCGATGTCGGCGTCACCGACGACCCGGCTGGCCGCCCCCATCAGGATCACGGTCTCATCGTGGGTGCTCCAGCTCCGGGGGTCCTCGAGGACGGTGGCCGGACGTCGCTCACCGGCGGCGGCGAGCATGCTGGCCACTCCGGCCTCGCCGGCGTGGCCGCGGACGTAGCGCATGATGACGCTCGTCACTGCCCCGGAGATGTCCTGGGGCCCGGCGCCGAATTGGGTCGACCTGACCGTGGTCATGGCGTCGACGTCCCTCCCTCCGGCCCGGGGCCTCTGCTCCTCAGCCCCAGGTCCGAACGGGGATGCTACCCCGGACCGGGGCCCGGCCAGCCGGGCGGGCGGGGATGCCCGGACCCTACGATGAGCCAATGGGCACCGCCGCGTCAGAGCCGGTGATCGGACAGCTCGGGGAGGTCTGGGGCTCGACCGTCGAGGCCTGCGCCGGACTCAGTCCGGGGGATTGGGAGCGCCCGACCGAGTGCCCGGGCTGGAGCGTCCGCGACCAACTCTCGCACCTGATCGGGATCGAGCGCTCCCTCATGGGTGACGCGGCGCCGATGCTCGAGGGCCCGGTCCCCGCCCACGTGCGCAACCCGATGGGGGAGATGAACGAGGCCTGGGTGGCGGCCCGCCGGGACGTGCCCGGTGATGAGGTGCTGGCCGAGTTCGCGGCGGTGACGGCGCGGCGGCTCGACGAGTTGGGCGCCCTCGGGCCCGACGACTGGGACCGGGTGGGCTGGAGCCCGGTGGGCGACGTGCCCTACCGCGAATTCATGGTGGTAAGGGTGTTCGACAGCTGGGCCCACGAGCAGGACGCCCGTCGGGCCCTCGAGCGGCCCGGGGGCCGGGCCGGCGCCGGCGAGCAGATCACCGTCGACCGGGTGGTCGCCGCAATGGGCTACGTGGTGGGACGCAAGGTGGCGCCGCCCGACGGCACCTCGGTGCTCTGGGAGATCACCGGTCCCGTCCCGGCCACCGTCGCCCTGACGGTGAGCGGGGGCCGGGCCCGCCCGGCCGATCCGGTCCCCGACGCCCCGACGACCCGCTTCGACCTCGACGACGACGCCTTCTGGCGTCTCGGGTGCGGCCGGACCTCGGCCGACGAGGTGCTGTCGTCGGGGGCGGTCCGGGTGACCGGGGACGTCGCGCTGGGCCGCCGGATCCTCGAGGCCATGCCCTTCATGGTCTGAGCCCTTGTTGGCTCGAGCACCCGGTCACGGTTCGAGCGCCCGGGGGGGCGTCCGGGGCCCCCGAGCGCCTTGTGGGGGCCCGGCCGACCCGGCGTCGCCCCTTCCTGTGTCGGACAGGGGGCACCAGGCGGCCCGGTAGAGTGAGGCACCTGCTATGCGAGCTACCACCGAACCCGTTGAGGGCAACAAGGTCCGGCTGTCCGTCGAGATCGACGAGCCCGACGTCGACAAGGTCCTCGACGGGATGGTCCGCGACATCTCGCGCCAGGCCCGCATCCCGGGCTTCCGCCCCGGCAAGGTGCCCCGCCAGGTACTCGAGGCCCGGATGGGCGGGGCGGGCGCGCTGCGGGCCGAGGCCCTACGGGAGGCCCTGCCCGACTTCTACGCCCAGGCCGTCGCCGACGCCGACGTGGAGCCCATCGCCTCGCCCGAGATCGACATCACCGCCGGGGAGGAGGGTGGGCCGGTCGCCTTCGACGCCGTGGTGGAGATCCGGCCGCTGGTGGCCATCCCCGGCTACGCCGGTCTGCAGGTCACCCTGCCCTCGCCCAAGGTCTCCGACCCCGAGGTCCAGTCCCAGCTCGACCGGATGCGGGAGACCGAGGCCGAACTGGTGGTGGTGGGGCGCCCGGCGGCAGACCGGGACAACCTGACCATCGACATCCACGGCACCGACGGCGCCGGCCAGGAGGTCATCGGGGTCGACGACTTCCTCTACGAGGTGGGCAGCGGCCGGGTCGTGCCCGAGCTGGACAAGCAGCTGCGGGGGGCCAAGGTGGGCGACATCCTCGCCTTCTCGGCGGCGCCGCCCGACGCCGAGTCCGTCTCCTTCCGGGTGCTGGTGAAAGAGGTCAAGGAGAAGAAGCTCCCCGAGCTCACCGACCAGTGGGCCTCGGAGAGCTCGGAATTCGACACCGTCGATGACCTCCGGGCCGACGTGCGCGACCGGATGGGCAAGATGAAGACGGTCCAGGCCCAGCTGGCCCTGCGGGAGAATGGGCTGGCCGCCCTGAGCGACCTGGTCGACGACGACGACGTCCCCGAGGTGCTGGTCGAGGAAGAGGTACGCCAGCGGGTGCACGATCTCAACCATCGGCTCGAGGAGCAGCGCATCACCATCGACCAGCTGCTGGCGGCCACTGGGCGCACCGGCGAGGAGCTGGTGGCCGAGGTCCGGGTCGAGGCGGCCCGGGCGGTCAAGGCCGACCTGGCGTTGCGGGCCCTGGCCGAGGCCGAGGGGCTCGACGTGAGCGACGAGGACCTGACCAGCGAGTTGTCGGCGATGGCCGGGCGAATGGAAATCGGCGTGGTCGAGCTGCGCGAGCGCCTCGACCACGCCGGCAGGACCGCCGCGGTACGCTCGGAGCAGAAGAAGGCCAAGGCCATGACGTGGCTTCTCGACCATGTCGACCTGGTCGATGATGACGGAAACCCGATCTCCCGGGACGACCTCCGGGTCGACCAGGGGGTCGATGGGGAGGACTCCGACGACGAGGGGGCGGCGCCCACCGACGACGCGCCGAGTGGCGAAGCTGACACGACCGGGGAGAAGACACAACGATGACGAGCATGCAGGACAGCCGATCCGGGGCCCGCAACTACCTGGTGCCGACCGTGGTGGAGTCGTCCAACCGTGGTGAGCGCGCCTACGACCTGTACTCCCGGCTCCTCAAGGAGCGGATCATCTTCCTCGGCACCCCGATCGACGACACGGTGGCCAACCTGGTCTGCGCCCAGCTGCTCTTCTTGGAGTCCGAGGAGCCGGAAAAGGACATCCACCTCTACATCAACTCGCCCGGGGGCGACATCACCGCCCTCTTCGCCATCTACGACACCATGAAGTTCCTGAAGCCCGACATCTCCACCTTCTGCTTCGGCCAGGCGGCCTCGGCCGCCGCCGTGCTCCTGGCGGCGGGGGCCCACGGGAAGCGCTTCGCCCTCCCGCACGCCCGGATCCTGCTGCACCAGCCCTTCGGCGGGGTCGAGGGCCAGGCCAGCGACATCGAGCTGCAGGCCAAGGAGATCCTCCGGATGCGGGACCTGCTCACCGGGATGCTGGCCGACGACACCGGCCAGGCGCACGACAAGGTGGCCAAGGACACCGACCGGGACTTCGTAATGACGGCCGCGGAGGCCGTCGCCTACGGGGTGATCGACGAGGTGATCACCGTCCGGGAGTCGGCGTCGGCGCTCGAGGCCGTCGGCGCGGCATAGTCCGGGACTCGGGTCGATCCAGGCACAGGTAGCGGGACCAGGTCGGGAACGAAGGGGGTCGGGGCGCGGTGGCGAAGTTCGGTGAAGGGGGGGACCTGGTCAAGTGCAGCTTCTGCGGCAAGTCCCAGAAGCAGGTCAAGAAGCTGATCGCCGGTCCGGGCGTCTACATCTGTGACGAGTGCATCGACCTGTGCAACGACATCATCGCCGAGGAGCTGACCGAGACCACCGAGCTCAGCTTCGACGAGCTGCCCAAGCCCCGGGAGATCTTCGAGTTCCTCAATGACTACGTCGTCGGCCAGGAGTACGCCAAGAAGATCCTCTCGGTCGCCGTCTACAACCACTACAAGCGTGTGCAGGCCGGCCCGGCGGCCGAGGACGCGGTCGAGCTGGCCAAGTCCAACATCCTGCTGCTCGGGCCCACCGGCTGCGGTAAGACGCTCCTGGCCCAGACCCTGGCCCGGATGCTCAACGTCCCCTTCGCCATCGCCGACGCCACCGCCCTCACCGAGGCCGGTTACGTGGGTGAGGACGTCGAGAACATCCTCCTCAAGCTGATCCAGGCGGCCGACTACGACGTCAAGCGGGCCGAGACCGGGATCATCTACATCGACGAGATCGACAAGATCGCCCGCAAGAGCGAGAACCCGTCGATCACCCGGGACGTGTCGGGCGAGGGCGTGCAGCAGGCGTTGCTCAAGATCCTGGAAGGCACGACGGCCTCGGTGCCGCCCCAGGGGGGGCGCAAGCACCCGCACCAGGAATTCATCCAGATCGACACGACCAACATCCTGTTCATCTGCGGTGGGGCCTTCGCCGGCCTGGAGAAGATCATCGAGAGCCGGATCGGCCGCAAGGGCATCGGCTTCCGGGCCGAGGTGAAGCAGGCCGAGCGCGACGAGTCCGAGGTGCTGCGCCACGTGCTGCCCGAGGACCTCATGAAGTTCGGCCTGATCCCCGAATTCATCGGCCGGCTGCCGGTCGTGAGCGCGGTGTCCCAGCTCTTCAAGGACGCCCTGATCAAGATCCTGGTCGAGCCGAAGAACGCCTTGACCCGCCAGTACGAGCGGGTCTTCGACCTGGACGGGGTCAAGCTCGAGTTCACCGACGACGCCCTCGAGGCCGTGGCCGAGCAGGCGCTGCTCCGGGGGACCGGCGCCCGCGGCCTGCGGGCCATCCTCGAAGAGGTGCTCCTCGACGTGATGTACGACCTGCCCAGCCGCAACGACGTCGGCAAGTGCGTCGTCGACCGGGCGGTCGTGCTCGACCGGGTCAACCCCACCCTGGTACCGGTCGGCGGGCCCCCGGCGAAGTCGAGCCGGAGCCGTCGGGCCGCTTCCTGAGCGCCCGGTGGCCGGCCCGCCGTTCACCTCCCTCCACGAGGCCCTGGCCTGGCTGGACGGGCATACCGACTTCGAGTCGACGGCCCCCTCCCGGCGGGCCCTGCCCACCCTCGACCGGATGCGCGAGCTGTGCACCCTCCTCGGCGATCCCGAGCGGGCCTTCCCCTCGATCCACCTGACCGGGACCAACGGCAAGGGCTCGACGGCGGCCATGGTCACCGCCCTGCTCGGGGCGAACGGTCTGAGCGTCGGCACGTACACCAGCCCGAACCTCACCAAGGTGAACGAGCGCCTGGCCCGCGACGGGGTGCCCATCGACGACGAGGAGTTCACCGCGCTGCTGGGCTCGCTCCGGCTGCTCGAGCCCCTGCTGGCCGAGCGCCCGACCCGCTTCGAGCTTTTGACGGCGGCCGCCCTGGCCTGGTTCGCCGACCAGGCGGTCGACGTGGCCGTGGTCGAGGTGGGGCTCGGGGGGACCTGGGACTGCACCAACGTGGTGGACGCCGAGGTCGCCGTGGTCACCAACATCAGCTTCGACCACACCGAGGTGCTCGGCCCGACCCTGGAGGGCATCGCCACCGACAAGTCCGGGATCATCAAGCCGGGGAGCCGGGTGGTCATCGGCGAGACCCGCCCCGAGCTGGTGGCGGTCATCACCCGGCGGGCCGACGAGGTCGGCGCGCTCGAGGTCTGGGTCCGGGGCACCGAGTTCGACTGCACGGCGAACCGGGTCGCCGTGGGCGGCCGGCTGGTCGACCTGCGCACCCCGGGCGCCGCCTACGGCGAGCTGCTGGTGCCCTTGCACGGCCCCCATCAGGGGGTCAACGCCGCCTGCGCCCTCGCCGCGGCCGAGGCCTTCTTCGGAGGGCCGCTCACCGACGAGGTGGTCGAGGAGGGCTTCGCCGCCGTGGCCGTCCCGGGGCGCCTCGAGGTGGTCGGCCGCCGCCCCCTGTGCCTGGTCGACGGGGCCCACAACGTGGCTGGGATGGAGGCCCTGGCCGACGCGCTGGTCGAGGAGTTCGCGGTCGGGGGCGACGGGGTGGCGGTGATCGGGATGCTCCGGGGCCGGGACCCTTCGGCCATGCTGGCCCCCTTGGCCCGGGCCGGGGTCCGCACGGTGGTGGCCTGTGCCCCCGACTCGCCCCGGGCCCTGCCGGTCGAGACCCTGGCCGAGGCGGCACGGGCGCTGGGCCTGTCGGTGTGGCCCTCGGAGTCGGTGGCCGAGGCGGTCCACCTCGCCCGGTCGGTGGTGGCCGACGACGGGATGCTGCTGGTGGCCGGCTCGCTCTACGTGGTGGCCGACGCCCGGGTCCTGTTGGCCGGGGGCGTGGCCCGGGCCTGACCCGGCGGCCGGCCGGTGCCCCGGACCCGGCCGGGAGGGGGGCGCCGGGAACGGGGCACCTCCGGGAGGCGGACGGCCTCGGCTGCTAACGTGCCCCGCTCGTGAACCGCACGCTGGTCATCGTGAAGCCCGACGGCGTCGAGCGCGGCCTGGTGGGCGAGATCGTCGGCCGCCTCGAGCGCAAGGGCCTCGTCATTGTGGCGGCCGAGCTGCGCACCGTCACCACCGAGGTGGCCGGCGTTCACTACGCCGAGCACCGGGACAGGCCCTTCTACGGGGACCTGGTGGCCTTCATCACCCGGTCCCCGGCGCTGGTCATGGTGGTGGAGGGGCCTGACGGGGCGACCTACCGGGTGGTGCGCACCCTGATGGGCGCCACCGACCCCAAGGAGGCGGCACCGGGCACGATCCGGGGGGACCTGGCGATCGAGCTCACCGAGAACCTGGTGCACGGGTCCGATTCGCCCGACTCGGCGGCGCGGGAGATCGGCATCTTCTTCCCCGGGCTCGCCTGATCACGGTGCCGGCCGGCCGGCCGGCGCCTCGGATCGGCTAGGTTGGAGGGCGGCGCCGGCCCAGGGCCTGCGTCCACCGCCGGCTCAGGGACGGTGATCCCGGCCGGGGCCGTCCGGCCAGCGGGGCAGCCTTGTGCGGTTCCCGACCGTCCCGTAGCCTTGGGCACAGGAACTGGTGCCGGGCACGGCCGTCCGGTCCAACCGCCCCCTCTGAGAGGACCATGCCTCGATGTCCGAGAACCGCCTCAACCTGCTCGGCCGTGACATGGCCGTCGACCTGGGCACCGCCAACACGCTCGTCTACGTGCGGGGGCGGGGCATCGTCTTGAACGAGCCCTCGGTGGTGGCGGTCGACGTGAAGGACGGGCGCCCGCTGGCCGTCGGCGCCGAGGCCAAGCGGATGATCGGCCGCACACCGTCGAACATCCAGGCCATCCGGCCGCTCAAGGACGGCGTGATCGCCGACTTTGAGATCTGCGAGAAGATGCTCCGCTACTTCATTCACCGGGTGCACCAGCGCCGCTTCGCCAAGCCCCGCATGGTCATCTGCGTGCCCTCGGGGATCACCGGCGTCGAGCAGCGTGCCGTGATGGAGGCGGCCGAGTACGCCGGCGCCCGCAAGGCCTACATCATCGAGGAGCCGATGGCTGCCGCCATCGGGGCCGGCCTCCCCGTCCACGAGCCGACCGGCAACATGGTCGTCGACATCGGCGGCGGCACCACCGAGGTCGCGGTGATATCGCTCGGCGGCATCGTCACCAGTCAGTCGGTGCGGATCGGCGGCGACGAGCTGGACGAGGCGATCGTCTCGTTCGTGAAAAAGGAATTCAGCCTGGCCCTCGGTGAGCGCACGGCCGAGGAGATCAAGATCTCGCTCGGCTCCGCCTTCCCGCTCGAAGAGGAGCTCCACGCCGAGATCCGCGGCCGGGACCTGGTGACCGGGCTGCCCAAGACGGTGGTGATCTCCACCGAGGAGATCCGCCACGCCATCGACGAGCCGGTCTCGGCCATCATCGACGCCGTGAAAGTGACCCTCGACCGCACCCCGCCCGAGCTGGCGGCCGACATCATGGAGCAGGGGATCGTCCTGACCGGCGGCGGCGCGCTGCTGCATGGTCTCGACTCCCGGCTCCAGCACGAGACCGGCATGCCGATCGTGGTCGCCCGGGACCCGCTGAACTGCGTGGCCATCGGCAGCGGGCAGTGCCTCGAGGAGTTCGACGCCCTCAAGAGGGTGCTGATCACCTCGTCTTCGCGCTGACCGAGCAGCGGGGCGACCCGGGTGGCCAAACCCAGGCGGTCCCGCCGCACCCTGACCACCCTCATCGTGCTGATCCTGGTCTCGGTGACCGTGATCAGCATCGACACCAGCGGCCGGACCCACTCCATCACCTCGGGCCTGCGCTCGGCGGCCAACGACATCTTCTCGCCCCTGCGGGCCGGGGTGAACGACGTGCTCGAGCCGATCGGCAACTTCTTCGCCGGGGCCGTCCACTACGGCTCGGTGGTCCAGGAGAACCACAAGCTGCAGGCCGAGCTGGGCCGGCTCCGCCAGCAGGTGGTCACCCAGCCCTTCGAGGAGCGCCAGCTCCGCCAGGTCCTGGCCCTCCAGCACCTGCCCTTCCTGGGCCAGATCCCGACCGTGACGGCCGAGACCCTGGCGGTGGACGCCTCGAACTTCGCCGCCACCATCCAGATCAACAAGGGCCGCTCCGACGGGGTGCAGGTGGGCATGCCGGTGGTGGGATCCGGCGGCCTGGTCGGCCAGATCGTCCAGGCCAACCACGGATCGTCCACCGTCCGCCTGCTGACCGACGGCCAGTCCAAGGTGGGGGTGACCTTCGGCAACCCGCCCCAGCAGTCCACGGTCGACGGGCAGGGTCCGGGCGACCCGATGACCGCCGACTTCATCGCCCCGGGGACCCCGATCCACCTGCAGCAGGTGATGTACACGAACGGGCTCCAGGGCGGTGAGTTCCCTCAGGGGATCCCGGTGGCCTTCGTGACCTCGGTCCATACCCTGGCCGGGGCGAGCCAGATCAGCGTGCAGGTCCAGCCCATGGCCAACCTGAACCAGCTCACCTACGTCGACGTCGTCCAGTGGTACCCGACGCCGTGACCCCGCGCCGGGTGCTCCGGATCCTCCTGGTGGTGCTGCTGGTCCTGTTGGTCCAGTCGACGCTCGGGCTGGACGTGCGGCTGGCCGGGGCCCACCCCGACCTCATGCTCCTGCTGCCGATCGCCGCCGGACTGGCCTTCGGGCCCGAGGAGGGGGCGCTGATGGGGTTCGTCGCCGGGATGGCGTCGGACCTCCTCCTGCCCACCCCCTTCGGGCTGTCGGCCCTGGTCGGATGCCTGATCGGGTTCGGAGTCGGCTCGACGACCGGGCGGATCACCGAGGGGATCTGGTGGCTGAAGTCGTTGGTCGCGCTCGCGGCGAGCGCCGTGGCCGTCATGCTGTACGCCGTGCTGGGTGCCGTTCTCGGGCAGGAGCAATTTCTCAACGACGGCCTGGTCGCCGTGGTCGTGGTGGTCTCGGTCGTCAACGCCGTCCTCGCCCCCGCCGCCGTCCGCATGCTCCGCTGGGCCGTGGTCGGCTCCGGGGCCGACGACACCCGGTCGAGCCCGGCCGGAGCCCGCTGGTGACCCGCCGGTCGCTCCGCCATCCGATCCGCGGTGACCGCCTCTACGCCGCCCCGGCGACCGGGCGCTCGCGCCGGGCCAACCGCAGACCCCGGGCCCGCCAGCCCCGGATGCGGCCCCGCAAGAGCATCAACCCGGCCACCCTGGTCGCCTCGCCCGAGGACCAGCCGTCCCGACCCCAACTACGGCTCCAGATCGTCGGGCTGATCGTCCTGGTGCTCTTCGGGGTCATGGTGCTGCGCCTCTGGACGCTGCAGGTCATCAACGCCAAGAGTTACGCCGCCGCCGTGACGGCCAACCAGGTCCGGGTGGTCGACGTACCCGCCCCGCGGGGCGAGATCGTCGACCGCAACGACACAGTGCTGGTGAGCAACGTGGTCCAGTACCAGATCGTCCTGTCGCGCGGTGAGGCGGCCCAGTACCCCGCGGTCATCGGCCAGGTGGCGGCGCTGGTAGGCCAGACCCCGGCCCAGGTCGAGGCGTCGATCAACGACCCCCGCTACAGCCCCTACGAACCGGTGCCGGTCCTGACCAACGCCCCGTCCTCGACGGTCCAGTACCTCCAGGAGCACCTCTCGGACTACCCCGGGGTCTCGGTCCAAGAGGTCACCCAGCGGATCTACCCCCAGACCGACCAGGCCGGCCAGCCGGTGGCCCCCCACATCCTGGGCTACGTGGGCGACATCACTGGACAGGAGTTGGCCGCCCACGCCGGCCAGAACTACAACCCGGGCAGCCAGATCGGCAAGTCCGGGATCGAGTACCAGTACGAGCAATACCTCCGAGGCGTCGACGGTCAACAGGCCCTGGAGGTCAACGCCCAGGGTGACGTGGTGGGCACGCTGCGCAACACCCGGCCGGTCCAGGGCGACACCGTGGTGCTCAACGTCGACCTGGGGCTCCAGGCGTCCCTCCAGAGCGCCCTCCAGAACGACGTCCTGGCCTTGCGCAAGAGCACCGACCCCCGGTCGAAGCGGACCCCGCCCGCCCTCAACGGCGCTGCCGTGGTCATGGACCCCCGGAACGGCCAGGTGCTGGCCATGGCCTCGTATCCGAGCTTCAACCTGAACCAGTGGGTGGGCGGCATCTCCCAGGCCGACCTGAACGCCATCGAGGCCTCCGGGGGGTTGAACGACTACGCCCTCCAGGGCCTGTACACCCCGGGGTCGACCTTCAAGCTGGTCACGGCGACCGCCGCCCTCAACAGCGGCGTCATCAGCCCGAGCCAGTACGTCAACGACACGGGGACCTTCACGGTGCCGGGGTGCACCGGGGCGGGAGCGGGCTGCTCGTTCCACGACGACGAGGCGACCGGCGCCGGCGAGGTGGACCTGTCGCGGGCCCTCACCATCTCCGACGACTACTACTTCTACAACCTCGGCTACCTGTTCGCGAACGCCGACCCGCCGTCGGGCAGCGGTCCCCAGCCGATCGAGGACACGGCGGCCGCCTACGGGCTCGGTGAGCCGACCGGCATCGACCTGCCCGGGGAGAGCACCGGCCGGGTCGACAGCCCGGCGGTGCGCAAACTGCTCCACGCCCAGAGCCCGACCGCCTTCCCCAACGACACCTGGTACGTGGGTGACAACGTCGAGCTGGCCTTCGGGCAGGGGGGCACCGTCATCACACCCATCTCCCAGGCCGTCGCCTACTCGACGTTCGCCAACGGGTCGTCGGGGGTCGGGACCCGCTACGCGCCGCAGGTGGCCGGGGCCATCGTCAGCCCCGGCGGCCGGGCGGTGACCGAGTTCAGCCCGAAGGTCACCGGCCACGTCAACCTGCCCCCGTCGGTGTACCAGCCGATCCTGGCCGGCCTCGAGGGGGTCATCTCGAGCCCGAGCGGGACGGCCTACAGCGCCTTCCAGGGTTTCCCCCTCGCCCAGTTCCCCCTGGCCGGCAAGACCGGCACCGCCTCGAATGCCCCGGGCCTCGAGCCGAACTCCTGGTTCGTGGCCTTCGGCCCGCTGCCCGATCCCCGCTACGTCGTGGTGGCGGTGATCGACCAGGGCGGCTACGGCGCCACCGCGGCGGCACCGGTCGTGCGCGACGCCTTCAACTACCTGCTCACCAACCCGGTCTCGCCCAGCCTGAACCTGCCGACCGCCACCAACCAGCCGACCACCATCCCGCCCAGCTCCAACCCGCCGGCCGGCACCCCGCCGACCACCCCGTCGAGCACCACGACCACCACGGTGCCATCGGCCCGGCCGTCGCCGACCGGGGCGCCCGGGACCGGGGGGACCACCACCACCTCGACCACCACCGCCGGCGGGGGGTAGGGCCCCGGACCCCCGTAGACTCGGCGGGTCATGGAATCGCTCTGGCCCAGGATCGAGCCGCTCCTCTGGGACGTGTCCAAGCCGGCCCGCTACATCGGGGGCGAGCAGGGCGCCCGCCGCCCGGTGCGCCGGGCGGGCGACGTGGCCTGGCTGCTGATCTACCCCGACACCTACGAGATCGGCCTGCCCAACCAGGGGCTCCAGATCCTCTACGAGATCCTCAACGACCGGCCCGACGCCGTGGCCGAGCGCGCCTACGCCCCGTGGACGGACATGGAGACGGCGATGCGCGCCGCCGGGATCCCCCTCTTCTCGGTCGAGAATCACCTCCCGGCCCGGGCCTTCGACGTGCTGGCCTTCAACCTCTCGGCCGAGCTCGTCTACACGAACCTGTTGAACCTGGTGGACCTGGCCGGGATGGCCGTGCGGTCGGCCGGCCGGGACGCCTCGGATCCCCTGGTGGTGGCCGGCGGCCACTGCGCCTTCAACCCCGAGCCGCTGGCCGACTTCGTCGACGCCTTCGTGTTGGGCGACGGGGAAGAGGTCGTGAGCGAGATGAACGAGACGATCGGGCGCTGGTCCGCCACGCCGCCCGGGGCCCGCGACCGGGATGCCCTGCTGCGGGCCCTGGCCGGCCTGGAAGGGGTCTACGTCCCCTCGCTCTATCGGGCCCGCTACGACGCCGACGGCCGCCTCGTGGCCACCGAGCCGGTCGACGCGACGGTGCCCGCCGCCGTCGACAAGCGCACGGTGGCCGACCTGGCCGAGTGGCCCTATCCCCGCCACCAGCTGGTGCCGTTGACCGAGGTGGTCCACGACCGGCTCAACGTGGAGGTCTTCCGGGGCTGCACCCGGGGCTGCCGCTTCTGCCAGGCGGGGATGATCACCCGCCCGGTGCGGGAGCGACCTGGTGAGCAGGTGCGCCAGATGGTCCGGGACGGGCTCGAGTGGAGCGGCTACGACGAGGTGGCCCTGACCTCGCTCTCGACGGCGGACTTCTCGGGGATCGAGGACACCGTGCGCGACATCATCGAGGACCCCCGCCACGGCGAGCGGGTCTCGGTCAGCCTGCCCAGCCTGCGGGTGGACGCCTTCACCGTGGGCACCGCGGCCCAGATCCAGCGGGTGCGCCGGACCGGCCTCACGTTCGCCCCCGAGGGCGGGACCTGGCGGATGCGCCAGGTCATCAACAAGCTGATCCGGGAAGAGGATCTCTACAGCGCCGTGGACGCGGCGTTCGGCCAGGGTTGGCGCCGGGTGAAGCTCTACTTCATGATCGGCCTGCCGACCGAGCTCGACGAGGACGTGCTCGGGATCGCCGAGCTCGGGAAGCGCTGCGCGGACATCGGCCGCCGCTACCACCGGTCGGTCACCGTCGTGTGCTCGGTCGGTGGCTTCGTGCCCAAGCCGCACACCCCGTTCCAGTGGTTCGGCCAGGACACCGTGGCCGAGCTGCGGCGCAAGGTCTCGCTGCTCCGCGAGGCCGGGCGGGGAGCCAAGGGCCTCACCATCCGGTGGCACGACCCCGAGGCGACGGCGGCCGAAGGGGTGGCCAGCCGGGGCGACCGCCGCATCGGGGCGGTCATCGAGCGGGTGTGGCGGGCCGGGGGGACCTTCCAGGAGTGGTCCGAGCGGTTCGACCTCTCCTTGTGGGAGGAGGCCCTGGCCGCCGAGGGCCTCTCGCTCGACCAGACCGTCTACCGGGACCGCCGCCAGGACGAGCCGCTGCCCTGGGATCACATCTCGGCCGGCCTCCACCGTGACTTTCTCTGGGACGACTGGCGGGACGCCACGGCGGAGAAGGGCGTCGAGGACTGCCGCTGGACGCCCTGCTACGACTGCGGGGCCTGCACCGGGTTCGGCATCGAGCACGTGGTGGCCTCGGCCGTGCCCCCGGCGGGGGGAAGCCAGGGCACCGGCCAGGACCTGGCCCTCGGGGGCCGGGTGCCGGTCCGCTTCGTGACGGCCGCCGCCGGCGGTGCGGACGAGGGCCGGTGACCGTCTCGATGGTCCCCCATGACGACGTTGCCCCGGGCGCCGCGGCCGGCCCGGGCCCCGGGCCCCCCCGGGCGGCCCCGGGCCGGGAGCAGATCCGGCTCCGCTACCGCAAACTCGGCAAGATCCGCTTCACCAGCCACCGGGACGTGGCCCGGATGTGGGAGCGGGCGCTCCGGCGCAGCCGGCTGCCGGTGGCCTGGTCCGAGGGGTTCTCCCCCCACCCCCTGCTCAGCTTCGGCTTGGCCCTGCCTACCGGCTGCGAGTCGCGGGCCGAGTACCTCGACGTCCGCCTCGAGCCGGGCGCCGGGCCCCCGGCCCTCTCGTCCCAGCTGCCCTCCACCCTGTCCGACCTGCTCCCGGACGGGATCGAGGTGGAGGCCGCCGGGGCGGTCCCCGATGGCGCCGGTTCTCTCCAACAGGATGTAACATCCTGCAACTGGGAGCTGGAGGTGCTCGGGGTGGCCGCACAGGAGTTGGCGACACGGATCGAGCAGTTGCTCGACGCCCCGAGTGTCGTCATCCGGCGGGAGCGCAAGGGCCGCCCGGTGGAGGACGACCTCCGCCCCGCAGTGCTGGCGCTGGCCCCGATCGAGTCGGCCGCAAGGCCCCCGAGCAGGGGCGATGCTGCCCTGCCGCTCCGGGCCGAGCTGGCGACCCACCCCCGCGGAGTACGCCCAGGGGAGCTGTTAGAGGGGCTCGGCACCGACCTGGTGCTGGTCCGAGCCTGCAGGACGCATCAATGGATCGAGCGCGACGGCGCCCGGACCGAACCGCTGGCCCCCAGCGGACCGGAGCCGGGTGCGGCCGCCCCGCACGCCCAGGAGCGTGCATCGTGAACCGCGTAAGGAGGGATCTCCCTCATGTCCGAGTTGGAGAACGGCGGACCCCTGCACGGGACGCCAGCGACAAACACGCCCGCCGAAGGTGGGCGCCCGCCCGCCGAGACGGTCCCCGAGGCCGGCCCCCCGGGTAGGACGACCGCCGCGGCCTCGGCCGCACCGGGGCGGGTGGCCCCCCCGTCGCCCCCCAAGCCGAGGATCGGTGACACCCGCCCGGCCCCGGCCGTGCCCCACCCGTCGCCCTCGGTCGACCCGTCACCGGGGCCGTCGGACCCCGGTGGCCGGGGGGCGGCCCGGCCGAGGGGCAACGGCAACGGGTCGCGGGGCCCGGGCAACGGTGGTCGCGGGAGCGGGGGTCGCGCCACCGTGGACCCGGCCCTCGAGGACCGCGACCCCGAGCCGCGCCCGGTGGGCCCGGGCATGGGGCCCGAGGGCGCCGGCGGCCCCGACAACGGCGACGGGGACGGGGACGCCGACGCCGACGGTGGCCCCCGGCGCTCCCGTGGCCGTCGCCGGGGTGGGCGCGATCGCAAGGGGAAGTCGGTCGGCCGGTACCTGGTGGCGGTCCACGTCCAGCCGCACGTGACCCAGATCTCGATGCTCGAGGGCCGGACCCTGGTGGAGCACTACGTGGCCCGGGCGGCCGACGAGACCACCCAGATCGACGGCAACATCTACCGGGGCCGGGTCCAGAACGTCCTGCCGGGGATGGAGGCCGCCTTCGTCGACATCGGCATCCCCAAGAACGCCGTCCTGTACCGCGGTGACGTCCGCTACGACCGGGAGGACGTCGAGGGGGGTGCCCCGAAGCAGGGCTCCCAGCCCCGGATCGAGGACGTGCTCAAGGCGGGCCAGACCATCCTGTGCCAGGTGACCAAGAACCCGATCGGGGCCAAGGGCGCCCGCCTCACCCAGGAGGTGTCCCTGCCCGGGCGCTTCGCCGTGCTGGTCCCCAACTCGAGCGCCTTCGGGATCTCCAAGCGCCTGGGGGACAACGAGCGCCGCCGGCTCCGCCGCATCGTCGACGAGGTCCGGCCGGCCGGCCACGGCCTGATCGTGCGGACCGCGGCCGAGGGGGCGAGCGAGGACGAGCTACGACGGGACGTGAACGGGTTGCTCGACCAGTGGCGGGTCATCGAGGCCGAGGCGTCACGCTCGGACGCCCCCGGCCTCTTGTACCGCGAGCCCGACCTGGCGGTGCGCATCCTGCGCGAGGAACTCAACAGCGAGTACCGGGGCGTGGTCATCGACGACCGTGCCCTCTACGAACAGGTGCGGGACTACGTGGGCACCGTCAGCCCGGAGCTGGCCGAGCGGGTCGAGCTCTACGACGCCGAGGTCGAGGGCCAGCCGATCTTCGACCGTTTCCACGTCCATGAGCAGCTGCACAAGGCCCTCGACCGCAAGGTGTGGCTGGCCTCGGGCGGGTCACTCATCATCGAGCGGACCGAGGCGCTCACCGTGATCGACGTCAACACGGGCAAGAACGTCGGAAAGACCAACCTCGAAGAGACGGTCTACCGCAACAACCTCGAGGCGGCCGAGGAGGTTGCCCGCCAGCTCCGACTGCGCGACATCGGCGGCATCATCGTGATCGACTTCATCGACATGGAGATCCGTGAGAATCGGGACAAGGTGGCGGCGGCGTTGCGCAACGCCCTGGCCCGGGACAAGACCCGGACACAGGTCTTCGACATCTCCGAGCTCGGCCTGGTCGAGATGACCCGGAAACGGATCTCCGAGGGGCTGATCGAGTCCCTGTCCACGGTCTGCGAGGTCTGCCACGGCCGGGGGATCATCCTCGACCAGTCGGCCCTGTAGGTCGGGTGCTCCCTCCGGCCCCGGCCGGGGCGGGCCGCCCCCGGGGTCGTGAGCCCTGGCCGGCGCGATAGGATCCTCCCCTTATGTACGCCGTGATCAGGACCGGGGGCAAGCAGGAGCGGGTGGCCGAGGGCCAGCGGCTCCGGGTCGAGCTGTTGGGCCAGCCCGTCGGGGCCGAGGTGAGCTTCGAGCCGGTGCTGGTGGTGGACGGCGGGACGGTGCTGGCCACCCCGGACCAGCTGGCCGGGGCCCGGGTCACCGCCCAGATCGTGGGCGAGGAGCAGGGCCCCAAGATCAACGCCCTGACCTACAAGAACAAGACGAACCAGCGGCGCCGGTGGGGGCACCGCCAGCGCTACGCCACGGTGGAGATCCGCTCCATCTCGGCGGCAGGCTGAGGAGGGAGACCAGATGTCGAAGACCAAGGGCGGGGGCTCCACCCGCAACGGCCGCGACTCGAACGCCCAGCGCCTCGGGGTGAAGGTGTTCTCCGGCACGGCGGTGCCGGCCGGCTCGATCATCGTGCGGCAGCGGGGGACCCGGTTCCATCCGGGCGAGAACGTGGGCCGGGGTGGCGACGACACACTCTTCGCCATGACCGACGGCGTGGTGCGATTCGGCGAGCGCCGGGGCCGCAAGCTGGTCGACGTCGTCCCCGGCTGACCCGTCGATCCGAGCCGCCCCCTCGCTCGGGGAGGCGACGAAACCCAGCCACCCGCCCACCTGGTTCGGGATCAGGGGTGCCCGGCGCCCTCGGGGGTGATCCCGGCGGCACTCAGGACGCGGCGCAACCCCATCACGTGCTCGATGTCCATGTCACGGGACCGCTTGGGCTCGAAGGTCTCGGACCGCTCCCCGATGCGCACGACCAGCTTGCCGTCGGGGTGCTCCTTGACTGATCCCACCTGCTCGAGGAGCGAGCGCACGTCGTGCCACTGGATGTTGTGGCTCGTGGGATGGGCGAAGAGTCGTTCGAGGGTGTGGCGGTTGTGCCCGTCGAGCTTGTGGACCTCGGGCGCCGTGCCGTGATCCGTCTCCGCCACGTGGTCATCGGTCATCTGGTCGCTCCTCGTTCGCTCGGCCGAGCCTAGGTCCGATCCCCCCAACCGGTCTCGGCGCCGGGCGGCGGATCGGGGCCAGGATGGAGGGGTGGTGACCCCGAAGCCCACCGCCGTCTACCTCGAGGCCGGGTCCAAGCGGGTGTTCGCCTGCGTCCTGGAGTGGCCCGGCTGGTGCCGGGCCGGCAGGGACGAGGCCCGGGCCCTCGAGGCGCTGGCGGCCTACGCCCCCCGTTACGCACCGGTCGCCCGGTTGGCGGGGCTGGGTTTCTCGTCCCGGCGGGCGGACCGCCTCGAGGTGGTCGAGCGGGTCGCCGGGTCGGCGACGACCGATTTCGGGGCCCCGGGGTCGATCCTGGGCTCCGACGCCGGCCCGATGGGGGCGGCCGAGGCCCGGCGCAGTGTGGCCCTGGTGGTCGCGGCCTGGGACGAGCTCGACCGGGTGGTCGCCGCCGCCCCCGCCCGGCTGCGCAAGGGGCCGCGTGGGGGTGGCCGGGACCGCGAAGCCATCGCCCGGCACGTGATGGAGGCCGAGGCGGCCTACGCCCGCAAGCTCGGCCTGGTGGCCCGGCCCTCCCCGGCCGGGGGCCGGGCCGCCGTGAGCGCCTGGCGGGACCGGCTGGCCGGCGCCCTGGGGGACCGGACCCCCTCGGCACCCTCGGGCCCCTGGCCCCCCCGCTACGCCGCCCGCCGGATCGCCTGGCATGCCCTGGACCACGCCTGGGAGATCGAGGACCGCTCCGGGCCGGCGGTCCCCTGAGCGGCGGGCGGCCCCCGACGGGGGGGGTCAGCGGACCATCCGCGACGGGGGGACCCCAAATTTGCAAGGATGGGCCAACCTCAGCCACCCGAGCGGGCACCGGGAGACCGGCCGCCCGGTCAGACGCCTGGAAAGGGCGACACTCATGAACTGCACGAACTGCGGTCAGGTCCTTCCGGCCGGCGCCACCGCCTGCCCCAATTGCGGCACAGCGGTGGCGACCGCTGCCCCGGCGGCCGCGCCGCCGCCGGCCGCCGGTCCCGCTCCGGGGATGCCTGGGGCGTCCGGATACGGAGGCGCAGCCCCGGCCGGGAGGTCGAGTGCTGCATTCAACTTCGACGCGTCAAGGTGGACCACCGCGGACAAGATCACGGGGATTGCCTCGATTGTGCTGCTGATCTCGTTGTTCTTGGAGTGGTTCACCGTAAGTGTGAGTACCTCCGTGAACGGGGTCAACTTCGGTGGGTCGGGAGGCGGTAGCGGCGTTGCTGCCCACGGATACCTCTATTTGGTGTTCTTCATTTGCTTAGCCATCATTGCCGTGGAGGTGATGAAGGCAGGCTTTTCCGAGATGCCCTTCAAGCTCCCGATAAACATCGAGCGACTCCTACTGATTGCAACAGTGATCAACCTGGTTGTCGTCGTGTTGGCCTTTCTCCTGAAGCCGGCCGCTGGCATTTCTGCTTTGGGGTTCCACGTGAGCTGGGCGTACGGGGCGTTTCTGTCGCTGATAGCGGCGCTCGTGGCGGCGGCCCCGCTGGTTGTCCCGGCCATTCAGGCCCGAACCAACAAATAGTAAGCGTCTCGTGACTGCCTCGCGGTCGGATTGATACCTCCGTTTCGCTAAGGTCCGAGCGCCTCGATCACCGCCCGGGTGATCCGGGCTACCTGGTCGACCGCCCCGCCGGCGGCCCGGGTGATCTCGGTCCCCGACAGCGGCTGATGGCCGAGCCCGGCGGCGGCGTTGGTGACCACGGCCAATCCGAGCACCTCGGCCCCGAGGTGGCGCGAGGCGATGGCCTCGGGCACGATCGACATCCCGACCAGATCGGCCCCGAGGGTGGCCAGCATCCTGATCTCGGCCGGCGACTCGAAGTTCGGCCCGACCATCTGGGCGTAGACGCCTTCGGGCAGGGAGGGCTCGGCCTCGCGGGCCAGGGCCCGGAGCCGCGGCGACCAGGCGTCGGTCATGTCGACGAACGGGAGTCCCATCGAGTGGTCGGCCGGGATGCCGACCAAGGGGGAGGTGGCCGTCAAGTTGAGGTGGTCGGCGACGACGACGACGTCGCCGATCTCGAGCCCGGGACGGATGGCCCCGGCGCTGCAGGTCAGGATCACCGTGCGGCACCCGGTGGCCAGGGCGGTGCGGATCGGGTGGACCAGCTCGGCCGGCGTGCCACCCTCGTAGAGGTGGGTCCGCCCGGCCATCACCAGGGTCCGGCGACCGCCGATCACGAGCGACCAGGCCTCGGGGCGGTGGCCCAGGCCGGTGAAGCGGGGAAACCAGGGCAGGGCGCTCAGCTCGACCGCGGTGTCCGACGCCCCGAGCAGCGGGGCCACCGGGGACAGCCCAGTGCCCAGGACGACCACCACGTCGTGCCGCTCGGCCCCGCTCCGGCGCGACAGCTCGCGGGCAGCGTGCCGGGCCTGGTCGAAGGGGTCGGTACCCCGGGCGCCGGGGGAGGTCGTGGGCATCGGGTCATCGTAGGGGGCCGGCCCCCCCGTGCCCCGGAGGCGGGGGGTCGGGTCGGCGTTGCCCCGGCCCGGTGGCCCACCTACCCTGACGCCCACGTCGGCGCTTCGCCGGCGGCGAGCCCGGGAAGGGGGGTGCGGTGGGCCAGACCGTGGCCGTCCAGGCGGTCGACCATCCCCTGGCCTCGCTGCGGGGCGACGAGATCGCGGCCGCCGCCGCGGTCGCCCGGTCCACCGGCCGTCTCGAGGAGCGGGCCCGGTTCGCCTACATCGGCCTGCACGAGCCGCCCAAGGACGTGGTCCGGTCGTTCGGGCCGGGCCAGCCGATCGACCGTCAGGTCCGCCTGGTCATCGTGACCGGGCCCGGGACCGGTCTGGTCGAGGCGGTCGTGTCGGTGACCGACGGCACCGTCCGCTCCTGGACCGAGGTCGACGACGCCCGGCCGGCCCTGCTCATCGAAGAGTCGATGCTGGCCATCAACGCGCTGAGGGCGCACCCCGAGTGGCAGGCGGCCATGGGCCGGCGGGGCATCACCGACTTCGACTCGGTGCAGATCGACCCGTGGCCCGCCGGATCGTTCGGGATCGCCCACGAGGCGGCCCGGCGGATCTGCCGCTGCCTGTCCTATGTCCGCGAGACGCCGGACGCCAACGGCTACGCCCGGCCGGTCGAAGGGGTCATTGGCTTCGTCGACATGGGCCGGGGTGAAGTCCTGGAGGTGACCGACACCGGGGTGGTGCCGGTCCCCCCCGAGCGGGGCAGCTACTACCCCGAGGACCAGGGTCGATCCCGCTCGGGCCTCAAGCCCCTCGAGATCACCCAGCCCGAGGGCCCCAGCTTCAGCGTGCAGGGCAATCTGGTCCGCTGGCAGCACTGGTCCCTACGGGTCGCCATGGACCCTCTGGAGGGCTTGGTCCTGCACTCCGTCGGCTACGAGGACGGCGGTCGACTGCGCCCGGTCCTCTACCGGGCCTCGGTGAGCGAGATGGTCGTGCCCTACGGCGATCCCGGCCCGATGCACAGCTGGAAGAACGCCTTCGACGTCGGGGAGTGGGGCCTGGGCCGGATGGCCAACTCCCTGACCCTGGGGTGTGACTGCCTGGGCGAGATCTTCTACTTCGACCACGTCTACGCCGACGAACGGGGTCGGCCCCACACGTTGGCCAATGCCATCTGCATGCACGAGGAGGACTACGGGATCCTCTGGAAGCACGTCGACCTCCACACCGGCCGGACCGAGGTGCGCCGCTCGCGCCGCCTGGTGGTCAGCTCCATCTCCACCGTTGGCAATTACGAGTACGGCTTCTACTGGTACTTCTATCTCGACGGGACCATCCAGTTGGAGGTGAAGCTCACCGGCATCATGTCCACCATGGCCATCGGGCCCGGCGAGAACCCCCGCTTCGCCACCGTCGTGGCCCCCCAGCTGGCCGCCCCCTACCACCAGCACCTGTTCAACGTCCGCCTCGACGTGGAGGTCGACGGGCCGGCCAACAGCGTCTACGAGGTGAACGCCGTGCCGGTGCCGCCCGGGCCGGACAACCCGTGGGCCAACGCCTTCGAAGCGGTGGCCACGCCGCTGCGGAGCGAGGGCGAGGCCCAGCGGGTGGTCGACCCGTCGGCGAGCCGGTACTGGCGGGTGGTCAACGACGGCGCCCGGAACGGGCTGGGCCAGCCGGTGGCCTTCAAGCTGGTCCCCGGGCCGACGCCGGCCCTGCTGGCCGATCCCGAGTCGAGCGTCGGCCGGCGGGCCCGCTTCGCCACCAAGAACCTCTGGGTCACCCCGTTCTCACCCGATGAGCGGCGGGCGGCCGGGGACCATCCCAACCAGCACCCGGGGGGCGACGGGCTGCCCCGCTGGACGGCGGCGGACCGGCCGATCGCCGACACCGACGTGGTGCTCTGGTACACCTTCGGACTCACCCACATCCCCCGGCCCGAGGACTGGCCGGTCATGCCGGTCGAGTACACCGGCTTCCACCTGGTGCCGGCCGGGTTCTTCGACCGCAATCCGGCGCTCGACCTCGCGCCCTCGGCGGCCCACTGCCACGACTGAGGGGGCCGCGGGTGTCGGTCGACGGGGGGACCGGGCGCCGGGCAGGGGTCCGGGAGCGCGGCACGCCGGTCCCGCGGTCCCCTGTAGCGACGGGGGCAACCCGGGCCCGCAGCGCCGAGGCTCGGGCCGGCGCCCCTCCCTGAGGAGCAGGGCCCGACGTCGCGCTCGGCCCTTCCGATGTCCGACACGCCAGCCCGCGGGGTCGACCCCCGCCCACCGAGGTTCGGGCCCGGTGCCGGGCCCGGTCGGGACCTTGCCGGTCCACCCGACCGGGCCCGGCACCCCCCGGTAGGATCCTGGCCGTGGAGGACGGCTACCACCCCCCGGTCGAGGAGTACCTCGAGACGGTGCTCTCGCTCAACGAAGAGGGCACCCCGGCCATCCAGGCCCGGATCGCCGAACGGCTCGGCCGGTCGGCTCCGTCGGTCTCCGAGATGCTGGGCCGCCTCTCCGGCGACGGCTACGTGCGGCGCGAGGGCAGGGTCGTCGAGCTCACCGAGAAGGGCTCGGACCTGGCCGAAAAGGTGGTGCGCCGGCACCGGTTGGCCGAGCGCCTGCTGGTGGACGTGATCGGTCTCGAGTGGCACAAGGTCCACCGGGAGGCGGGGCGCTGGGAGCACGTCATCTCCGATGACGTCGAGGCCCGCCTGGTCATCCTGCTCGGCGACCCGGCCACCTGCCCCCACGGGAACCCCATCCCGGGCTCGCGAGCGGCGGCGCCCGTGGTCGACCAGCAGCCCCTGTCGGGGGTGGACCCGGGGACCGAGGTGCGCCTGGAGCGGATCAGCGAGGAGGTCGAGCTGGACATGGCGTCGCTGGCCTACCTCGACGCCAACCGCTTCATCCCCGGGGCGAGCGCGCTGGTGACCGCACGGCACTCCGACGGGACCCTGCTGCTCGGGCTGGGGGACGCCACCGTGACGCTGGGCCCCGAGCTGTCGAGCCGGCTGTACGTCTCGGTGCTCTGAGCACCGGTGGGGGAGCGGCGCGACCGGGAGGGGCGATGAGGGCCCGCTACCTGGCCGACGCCGTGGTCACCGTCGACGCCGCCGGCTCCGTCCACCGTCCCGGTGCCCTCGACGTCGAGGACGGGGTCATCCGGTGGGTGGGTCCGCTGGCCGAGGCGCCGCCGGGGCCGGTCGAGGAGTTCCGCCTGGGCGGCCTCGTCATGCCCGGCCTGGTCAACACCCACGCCCATACCCCGATGACCCTGGTGCGCAGCGCCGGGGACGGGCTGCCGCTCGATCGGTGGCTGCGCGAGGCGGTCTGGCCCCGGGAGGCCGCGCTCAGCGGTGACGACGTCCACTGGGGGATGCTGCTCGGCTGCGATGAGCTCCTGTGCGCCGGGGTCACCACCACCTGCGAGATGTACCTGCAGGGGCAGATGGTGCTCGACGCCGCCCTGGAGGCGGGGATCCGGTGCCTGCTCACCCCGGGGGTCTTCGACCTGCCCGGCGCCGGGTTGAGCTGGGAGCAGTGCCTCGAAGACGCCCGCCGGCTCCATCGCGATTACGACGGGCGGTCCGGCCTGGTCACGGTCGGTGTCGGTCCCCACTCGGCCTACCTGCTCCCGACCTCTGCGCTGGTGGCGGTGGGGGCGCTGGCGGCCGAGACCGGTGGGCTGATCCAGATCCACCTGGCCGAGACCCGGGAGGAGGGACAGCGCATCGAGGCGACCCACGGGTGCAGCGCCCCCGTCCTGCTCGAGAAGCTGGGGCTGCTCGAGCAGCGCGTCCTGGCCGCCCACTCGGTCTGGCTGAGCGAGGCCGACCTGGACATCTACGTCCGCAACGACGTGGCCGTGGCCCACTGCCCACAGAGCAACGGCAAGCTGGGCAGCGGGGTGGCCCGGGTGGCCGAGATGCTGGCCCGGGGCCTGCGGGTCGGCCTGGGCACCGACGGGCCGGCCTCCAACGACAACCTCGACCTGTGGGAGGAGCTGCGCCTGGCCCCGCTCCTGGCCCGGGCCGTGGCCGCCGACCCGACGGCGATCGGCACCGCCGACGCCCTGGTCCTGGCCACCCGGGGCGGGGCCGAGGCGCTCGGGCTGCCCACCGGCAGCCTCGAACCGGGGCGCCACGCCGACTTCATCCGCCTGGACATGGAGGATCCGGTGTTCGTCCCGACCATCGACGACACCGAGCTGGTGGCCCACCTGGTCTGGGCCGCCGGCTCCCGCCTGGTGACCGACGTCTGGGTGGGCGGTCGCCAGGTGGTGCGCGACCGGACCTGCACCACCGTCGACGCGGCGACGGTCTGCCGGGAGGCCGCGACCCGGGCCCGACGGCTGGCCCGGCATGGCCGTCCCCAGCACGCCCGCCCCTGAACCACCGGGGCGCGCACGTTTCGGGCCCGTGGCCAGGGGGGACGCCGGGGCCTCGTAGGATCACGGGATGTCCGGCTTCGTCGACGAGGCACAGCTCCACGCCAAGGCGGGCAACGGGGGTGCCGGCGCCGTCTCGTTCCGGCGCGAGGCCCACGTCGACAAGGGTGGTCCCGACGGTGGCGACGGCGGGGGGGGTGGCGGGGTGTGGCTGGTGGCCACCTTGAACCAGGCCTCGCTGCTGGGCTTCCGTGACCATCCCCACCGCCGGGCGACCGACGGGGGCCACGGGTCGGGCAAGCGGCGCCACGGCGCCCGGGGCCCCGACCTCGAGGTGCCGGTGCCGGTGGGGACCGTGGTGCGGGACCGGGACGGCTCGGTGCTCGGTGACCTCACGGGCCCCGGTGACCGGTGGCTGGCCGCCGAAGGGGGCCGGGGCGGGCGGGGCAACGCCCGCTTCCTCTCCAACAAGCGGCGGGCCCCCGCCTTCGCCGAACAGGGGGAGAAGGGGGAGGAGCGATGGCTCGACCTCGAGTTGAAGCTCGCGGCCGACGTCGCCCTGGTCGGTTTCCCCAACGTCGGCAAGTCCACCCTGATCTCGTCGGTGTCGGCGGCCAAGCCCAAGATCGCCGACTACCCCTTCACCACGCTCCAACCCCACCTCGGCGTCGTGCGGACCGGGGGCCGCCCCGGCGGCGACGAGGTGGAGTTCGTGATGGCCGATATCCCGGGGCTGGTCGAGGGGGCGGCCGAGGGCCGGGGGCTCGGGCACCGCTTCCTGCGCCACGTTGAGCGGAGCCGGGTCCTCGTGGTCCTGGTCGACCTGGCGGCCCCCGACGGTCGTTCGGCCGACGACCAGGTGTCGGTCCTGCTGGGCGAACTGGACCGGTACCGCCCCGAGCTCCTCGAGCGCCCCCGCCTGGTCGTCGGGTCCAAGGCCGACCTCACCGCCGGGGCGGGGGGCGAGGGCCGCCAGGAGGTCGAGCTCGAGGTCTCCGCGGTCACCCGGGTCGGCCTGCCCGAGCTGGTCGGGCGCCTGGCCCGCATGGTGGCCGAGGCCCGGGCGGCCGAGGCGGCGCCCGAACGCACCGAGATTGTGGTCCACCGCCCGGCCCCCGAAGGGGTGCGGATCGAGCGCCTGGGCCCCGGGGCCTGGCGCATCGGCGGCCGGGCGGCCGAGCGGGCCGTGAGCTTCTCGGACCTGACCGACGAGGGGGCCCTGGCCGAGTCGGTCACCCGGCTCAAGCGGCTAGGGGTGGACCGGGCCCTGTCGCGGGCCGGCGCCCACGACGGCGACGAGGTGCATGTCGGCGACGTCGCCTTCACCTGGTTCCGGGAGCGGGGGGACGCGGTCTTGGACCCGGCCGGGCCGGACCGCCACCGCCGGCGGGGCGCCCCCGGCCGGGGGCGGGGCGACCCGTCGGGCGGGGCCCGGTGACCGTCGCCCGCGCCGACCCGGCGGCGCTGCGGACCCTGGTGGTCAAGGTGGGCTCGTCGTCGGTCACCACGGCCGACGGCCGCACCGACGAGGAGGTGATCGGCCGGATCGCCGGCGAGATCGCCGGGCTGCACGCTTCGGGTCTGCGGGTGGTCGTCGTCACCTCGGGCGCCATCGCCGCGGGGTGGTCGGCCCTGGCCGGCGGGGGACCCCGGCCCTCGGACCCTGCCGTGCTCCAGGCCGTCTCGGCCATCGGCCAGCCCGGTCTGATGCGCACCTGGCAGGACGGCCTCGGTCGCAGCGGCCTGTTGGCCGGGCAGGTCCTGCTGGCCCCGCTCGACTTCGTGCACCGCCGGCAGTACCTGCGGGCCCGGGGGACTCTGCACCACCTGCTCGAGCTCGGGGTGGTGCCCGTGGTCAACGAGAACGACGCCGTGGCCGACGAGGAGATCCGCTTCGGGGACAACGACCGGCTCGGGGCCCTGGTCGCCCACCTGGTCGGGGCCGAGCTGCTGGTGCTCTTGACCGACACCGCCGGCCTGCTCAACGCCGACCCCCGCACTTTCGCCGAAGCCTCCCTCATCGAAGAGGTGGTCGAGATCGACCAACAGCTCGAGCAGCTGGCCGGGGGCCCGGGCACCGCCCTGGGCAGCGGGGGCATGGCCTCGAAGCTGGCGGCGGCCAAGATCGCCACCTGGTCGGGGGTCGAGGCGGTGATCGCCGACGCCGGGCGAGCTGGGGTGCTGGCCGCCGTGGTGGGCCGGGAGCCCGGGGCGGGCACCGTCTTCCGGGCCCGGCCGCGCCGGCTGCCGGCCCGCAAGCTCTGGATCGCCTTCGCCGTGGGGGCCACCGGCTCGCTGGTCGTCGACGACGGGGCCCGTCGGGCCCTGGTCGAGCGGGGGCGGTCGCTCCTGCCGGCCGGGGTGGTCGCCGTGCACGGGGCCTTCCTCCCCGAGGACGCGGTGGAGATCGTCGGCCCCGACGGCAACGTGTTCGCCAAGGGCCTGACCCGGTACGCCTCGGGCCGCTCGCCCGAGTGGGTCGGACGACGCAGCGAGGACCTCCCCGAGGACCTGCCCCACGAGGTCATCCACCGCGACGATCTGGTGGTCCTCACCTGAGCCCTGGCCGGCCGGACCCTGCCGCGCACTGGTCCCCCCGCGGCCCGGGCGGCATCGTCACGAGCGGGTGGCCCGGTGATGGGCCAGAATGTCCCGAGCCGTCATCCGTCAAGCGGGTTCGCCCGGCCCGGACCCACCGGAGGGGAGTGCCATGACCGCACCACGAGCACGCAGGATGGCCAGGTCGACCCGGACGTGGCTGGCCCTGGGGGCGACCCCGGTCCTGGCCCTGGCCCTGGTCTCGGTCGGGGCCCTCGCCCCCTCCACCACCCCGGCCGGTGCCGCCGGGCCGTCGTGGTCGGCCAACCTCTCACCGCTCCCGGCCAACGCCGGCGCGGTGCCGGTTGCCTCGATCGATGTCACCACCTGCCCGTCGCCGGGCAACTGCGTGGCCGCCGGCGACTACAAGGACACCGCCGGTCACCTCCAGGGCATGCTCGAGGTCCTGGCGAGCGGAGCCTGGACGGCCATCGAGGCGCCCCTGCCGGCCAACGCCGGCACCGGCTTCCAGGCCGCCGACTTCCGAGCCGCCACCTGCGTCGCCGTCGGGGCCTGCACCGTGGTCGGTGGGTACCGCGACACGGACAACAAGTTGGTGGCCCTGATCGAGACCCTGTCCGGTGGCGCCTGGACGGCCACGGAGGCGCCGCTGCCGGCCAACACCGGCACCGACGGGGACGGGCACGCCGACAGCCAGTTCTACGGCGTCGCCTGCCAGGGAGCCGGGGCATGCGTGGCCGTCGGCTCCTACGTCGACACCTCCGGCTACGACCACGCCCTGATCGACTCCCTCTCGGGGGGAGCCTGGGCCGCCCTCCAGGCCCCGTTGCCGTCCAACGCCGGCACCGACGGCGGGGGGACCGCCTACTCTGAGCTGCTGGCGGTGCAGTGCCCGTCGTCCGGCCAGTGCGTCGCCGTCGGTGACTACAACGACACCGCTGACAGTGACTACCCGCTCATCGAGACCCTGTCTGGCGGCTCCTGGTCGCCCCTGCAGGGGCCCCAGCCCCCCAATGCCGGGACCGGGATCGACGAGGGATCCTACCTGAACGACGTGAGCTGTCCCAGCGCGACCGTCTGCGTGGCGGTGGGGCAGTACCAGGACACCGGCGCGTACGGCTACCCGCTGATCGAGACCCTGGGCGGCGGGGCCTGGTCCGCCGTCACCGGGCCCCTGCCGGGAAACGCCGGTGATGACACCGACCTGCAAAACGCCTTCCTCCAAACGGTGAGCTGTCCAACGGTCGGCAATTGCGTGGCCGTCGGACGGTACAAGGACACCAACATGTACTCGTACGGGCTCATCGACACCCTCACGAACGGCGGCACCTGGACCGGGACGACGCCCCAGGAGCCGCCCAATGCCGGCACCGACGCCGGGCTCTCCCAACTCGCCGACCTGTACGGCGTCAGCTGCTCATGGCCGGGCCAGTGCGTAGTGGTGGGCACCTACCAGGACGCGTCCAACCATGATCACGCGCTCATCGTCTCGCAGACCGGCGGCACCTGGTCGTCGATGGAGTCGCCCTACCCGGTGCCCATCAGCTCGAGCAGCCCGAATGCCTACCTCAACGATGTGAGCTGCGTGGCCGCCATGTGCGCGGCGGGAGGGAACTTCAACGACGCGGCGAACCACCAACAGGGCCTCCTGGTGACGCTCGTCGGCAGCGGCGGCTACGACTTCTCGGCCTCCGACGGCGGGATCTTCGCCTACAACAGCCCGTTCTTCGGCTCGATGGGCGGGTTGCCCCTCAACAAGCCGGTGGTCGGGATCACCATCGACCCGGCGACCGACGGGTACTTCGAGGTGGCCTCGGACGGGGGCATGTTCGCCTTCAACGCACCCTTCCAGGGATCGATGGGTGGGATGCCCCTCAACGAGCCGGTGGTGGGCATGGCCTTCGACACCCTGACCGGGGGCTACTACGAGGTGGCGTCC